>Ga0102944_1000599_pt1 | contig 27008 bp, 21 predicted proteins | sample SalPonD_shore_MG_FD_78172 | JGI IMG/M metagenome (GOLD analysis project Ga0102944, IMG submission 78172) | Salt pond soil microbial communities from South San Francisco under conditions of wetland restoration - Salt Pond MetaG... | ecosystem: Environmental > Aquatic > Marine > Intertidal zone >...
CCGCCATCTCCTTGCGCGGCCCGACGGCGTAGCGCATGGCCTTGTGTTGGGCGGGCGCGAACAGGAAGCCGATGCCGACTTTCTCGATGCACGTGCCCACCTCTCCGGGGTCGAGATCGAGATTGACCCCTGCCGCCTCGAGCACGTCCGCGCTGCCCGAGGCGCTCGAGACCGAGCGGTTGCCGTGCTTCGCGACGTTGGCGCCGGCCGCCGCCGTCACCAGCGCAGCGGCCGTGGAGACGTTGAACGTGCCGGCGGCGTCGCCGCCCGTGCCACAGGTGTCGACGAGGTGATCGACGTGCGCATGGACGCGGCTCGAGAGCTCGCGCATCACGGTGGCGGCGCCGACGACCTCGTCGACGGTCTCGCCCTTCATGCGCAGGCCGATCAGGAATCCGCCGATCTGCGCATCGGTCGCCTCGCCGGTCATGATCTGGCGCATGACCTCGATCATCTCCTGGCTGGAGAGATCGCGCCGCTCGGTGACCGCCTTGATCGCTTCCTGGACGTTCATGCCGGTTCGCTCCTGTTGCGGGCCGCCGCGCGGTCGAGGAAATTCTGCAGCAGCTGGTGCCCGTGTCGCGTGAGGATCGATTCGGGGTGGAATTGTACGCCCTCGATCGCGTACTCGCGGTGACACAGCCCCATGATCTCGTCGAGCTCGCCGCGGTCGTCCTCGGTCCATGCCGTGATTTCGAGACACTCCGGCACCGAATCGCGCGCCACGACGAGCGAATGATAGCGCGTCGCCTCGAACGGATTCTCCAGGCCGCGGAACACGCCCTGGTCCGTGTGATGGATCATGGAGGTCTTGCCGTGCATGATCTCGCGCGCATGAACGACGCGAGCGCCGAAGGCCTGACCGATGCTCTGGTGGCCCAGGCAGACGCCGAGAATCGGGACGCGCCCGGCGAAACGCAGCACGCTGTCGACGGATATGCCCGCCTCGTTGGGCGTGCACGGCCCCGGCGAGATCATCAGCAGCTCGGGCTCGAGGGCCTCGAGCTCGTCGACCGTGATCTCGTCGTTGCGGTAGACCGCCACCTCCCAGCCCAGTTCCCCGAGGTACTGCACCAGGTTCCACGTGAACGAATCATAGTTGTCAATCATCACGAGCATGAGGAGTACCTCGACTCGGTAGTTCGTCTCTCGCACAGGCGCAGAGTACGCGGAGACTGGCGGATCACGGATCGACTCCGTTCACCGTTCGCACGATCCTGTCCTTCATTCGCCCCTCGGAGAAGCCGAGTTCCTTGTGAACAGCGATCGCCGCTCGGAGCAGCACTGCGCTGATTCTGTTCTACTCCATGGCCGTCCGCCGTGGCGCCCACTGCGTTCTCCGCGACATCCATGCCCAGCGAACTACCGAGTGGGCAGCCCGTCCGCCTGGTCCAGGCCGGCTTCGGCCAGCTCGGCGGCACGGAACATCGCGCGCGCCTTGTTCATGGTCTCGTCCCACTCCGCATCCGGCTGCGAGTCGTGGACGATGCCGCCGCCGGCCTGGACGTGCAGCTGGCCATCCTTGATGACCGCCGTGCGGATCGCGATGGCCATGTCCATGTCGCCCGACCAGGCCAGATAGCCGACGGCTCCGGAGTACACGCCACGGCGCACGGGCTCGAGCTCGTCGATGATCTCCAGCGCCCGGATCTTGGGTGCGCCGGACAGCGTGCCGGCCGGGAACGTCGCCCGCAGCACGTCGATCGCCGACAGCCCCGGGCGCAGCCGCCCGATGACATTCGACACGATGTGCATCACATGGGAATAGCGCTCGACCGTCATGCGGTCGGTGACCTCGACCGAGCCGACCTCCGCGACGCGACCGACGTCGTTGCGCCCGAGATCAATCAGCATGAGGTGTTCGGCGCGCTCCTTCGGGTCCGCCAGCAGCTCCTGCTCGAGGGCGCGGTCCTGGTCCTCGTCGGCGCCGCGCGGGCGCGTGCCGGCGATCGGCCGTACCGTGACCTCGCCGTCCTCCAGCCGGGTGAGGATCTCCGGCGATGCCCCGACCACCTGGAAATCGTCGAAGTCGAGCAGGTACATGTAGGGCGAAGGGTTGAGGCAGCGCAGCGCACGGTAGAGGTCGAGCGGGCGCGCGGCGAACGGCACCGACAGCCGCTGCGAAGGCACGACCTGCATGACATCGCCTTCGACGATGTATTGCTTGATGCGCTCGACCGCGGCCTTGTAGCCGGCCTCGGTAAAGCCGGAGACGAAGTCGCGCTCGCTGATGCGCGCGGTGCGCGCGGGCGGCGGATAGCCGCCCGCGGGGCCGCGCAGCGACTCGATCAGGTTGTCGAGCCGGACCTGGCCGGCATCATAGGCCTCCCGGGTCGGCTCGACGAACACCAGGATCTGTGCCGTCCCACGCAGGTTGTCGAATACCACCACCTCGTCCGACACCATCAGCAGGATCGTCGGCGTGCCGAGCGGGTCCGGCTTGTCCTGCGGCACGTCGAGCCGTGGCTCAATGTAGCGAATGGTGTCGTAGCCGAAATAGCCGACCAGCCCGCCCTGAACGCGCGGCAGACCCTCGACATCGGGCACGCGGTAGCGTGCGCGGAACGACTCGATCCACGCCAGCGGATCGGGGACGGTCTCGCGCTCGACCACCTCGCCCTCGGTGGTCACGGTCACGTCGCGCTCCGACACCCGCACCACCGTCCGGCATGGCAGCCCGATCACCGAGTAGCGCCCCCATTTCTCGCCACCGTGGACCGACTCGAGCAGGTACGAGTAGGGACCGTCGACCAGCTTCAGGTACGTCGAGAGCGGGGTGTCGAAATCGGCGAGGATCTCGCGCGAGAGCGGAATGCGGTTGTAGCCCTGGCGGGCGTAGGCGTCGAACTGCTCGGGGGTCATCTTGTGTCTGCTCCGGAAATACGTCGGGTCACGCGGTCTGGTCGATCAGGCCGCGCGCCACCATCGCCGCGAGCGCGACGCCGACGAATTCCGGTTCACAGACACGAGGATCATGAGAGGAGGCGAAGCACTTCGTAAAGTCGCGAAACTCCGCGCATTTAACCGGGGGCGGGGCCGATCGTCAAGCCGGCTCAGCGTCGAGCAGCGCTCGCACCAACTCGTCGAAGGCGTCGAAGACGGCGTCGGGGTCGGCAGCGTCGACCGGCTCGCCGCGATTGTAGCCGGTGCGCACGCACCAGGCCGGACAACCCGCGGCCCGCGCCGCCGCCACATCAATCGCGGAATCGCCGATCATCACGCACGCGGCCGGACCCACGCCGAGCTTCTCCGCCGCCAGCACGAGCGGCGCGGCGTCGGGCTTCTTCGCTGCGGCGGAATCGCCGGCAACGACCACGTCGAAGCGGTCCAGAATGCCGAGGGCCCCGAGCAGGGACAGCGCGAAGATGCGCGACTTGTTCGTGATGCACGCCGTCGCGATGCCCGCCCCACGGAGCCGGTCGAGCCCCTCGACCACGCCGGGATACAACGGGCTCATCGTGCCTAGGACCTCGGCGTACGCAGTGTCGAATCGTGCCCGCGCATCCCTCAGCGCGACCGCATCCGGCTCGGCCCCGGTCGCGTCGGCCAGCGCCCGCGCCACCAGGCGCTCGATCCCCTCGCCTACCCAGTCACGCACCTTCGACGGACCCGCGGGTTCGTACCCCAGGTCGGTGCGGACGCGATCGACGGCCGCCGCCAGTTCGGCCGCGCTGTCGACCAGCGTGCCGTCGAGATCGACCAGCGCGGCGCGGAGGCCCGACACTTCAGCCGCGCGCCTGGCCGATGGCCGAGCGCATGTCGCGGATCACCTGCGCATAGTCGGGCGCGCCGAAGATGGCGGAACCGGCCACGAAGGTATCGGCACCGGCAGCAGCCACGTCGCCGATGTTCGCGGTCTTGATCCCGCCGTCGACCTCGAGGCGGATGTCGTGGCCGAGATCGTCGATCAGCGCGCGCGCCTCGCGCAGCTTGTCGAGCGTGCCCGGAATGAACTTCTGCCCGCCGAATCCCGGGTTCACCGACATCAACAGCACCATGTCGACCTTGTCGGCGACGTAGCGCAGCACCTCCATGGGCGTCGCCGGATTGAACACGAGGCCCGACCTGCAGCCGTGCTCGCGGATGAGCGACAGGGTACGGTCGATGTGCTCGGAGGCCTCCGGGTGGAACGTGATCCAGTCCGCGCCGGCCGCGGCGAAGTCCGGGATGATGCGGTCGACGGGCTTGATCATCAGGTGGACGTCGATCGGGGCGGTGATGCCGTGGTCGCGCAACGCCTCGCAGACCACCGGGCCGATCGTGAGATTGGGGACGTAGTGATTGTCCATTACGTCGAAGTGGACCATGTCGGCGCCGGCCGCGAGCACCGACTCGACCTCATCGCCCAGTCGGGCGAAATCGGCCGCGAGTATGGAAGGCGCGATCAGCGGTTGGTTGCGCTCGGGCATGTCGGGTCGCCGCTACCGGTTCCAGGGGAGCGGCAGACTACCCCATGCGGAACGGACCGACAAACGCCACCGGTACGCGGGCGCCGCGACGGCTCGCGCCCAGGAGCAAAGGTGCGATGAGGACGGCGCGAGCAGTCATGCAAGGGGCGCCGGCCGGGAAATTGCCCAGCCGGCGCCCATGCGGCGCCGCTCGGCGAAGGTCAGCCGCCGGCAGACGAAACGTCGAGCACCGCGGCCGCACCCCAGGTGAAGCCTTCGATCTCGACATCCATGCGGACGGTCATCTCGCCCGTACCGTCGCCGATGTCGCAGGACTCCGTGGCGCGCTCGCTCGTCAGAGCCTCCACTAGGGGAAGCTTCGTCAGATCGACGTTGCAGCTGCTCTTGTCGTAGCAAGTGCCGATTGCAGTGAAGCCGCCGCCGGTCGCGCTCGCCATCTGCGTCATGTCATAGGCATCCGTGGAGCACACCGAGAGCGAACTATTGTCCGGACCAACCACATTCACCGCCACACCGGAATCCACGAACGTGTTTTCGAGATCGGTCGGTTTCGGGGGTGCGAAGTCCCCGTCGAGAGTACCCAGGAACTCGTACGACGCCGTCGCCGGTGTATGGGCGCACTGATCGCCGATGCTGATGAGGATCCGTCCAGCTCCCTCGCGCCACGCCACGTTTCCATTGAGGAAGGACAACGCGCCAAGGTAGTTTTCCGTGGGGGCATTCCCACCGGAACCCGATCCGACGACCGTGCTGACTTCCCCGAAGAACGTTTCCATCTTGGACGCATTGATCAGGCTCGAACCAGTATCGGGGCGCTCTTCTGTGTCGACTGCGGGCGGCTCACCGAGGCTGCCAGTCGATACGGAATCAGTGAACAACGTCGTGTCCGACGCATACTTCGTTGCGAACGCGTCGCCAACCGTGGTTCCGGCAAACCGTACGTCAAGCCCACGGCTTTCCAGCTCGGTTGCGAATGCGGCAGTCCGGTCGGCAAGTATGCCCGCCGCTGCCCCCATACTTGCGGTCGTATCGAGACTCACGCCGATATCGAACACATCCCCAGTGCCCGACGAGCCCGTCGAGGTGCTTTCGCACGACAGCGGTGTCTCTGCGGCGGTCAGCGTGTCGCCCGGCTCCAAAGTCACATTCTTGATAGTAGGTTTGCCAACGGTGTCATCTCCGTCGACATCCATTCCAGCCACGCGGATACCGAGTTTACCGTCATCCGTGCCGTAGAAGCTGGCGGAGGGCTTGGAGGTGATGCCGTCGGGGTTGGTGTACGTCAGATCCCGCGACTGCACATCGATGGCGCTAGCACTGCCTCCGGGGCCTCCCGAAGAACTTCCACCGCCACCGCCGCCACCGCACCCGGCGATCAGAAACACCACGATCGCGGGACTTGCATACCATTTCTTTGCGTTCATTCTTCCCCCCTTTTTCGCGCAGCCCGGGACCATCGCACGGACAACTGTTGCCCCCCGGCAACGTGCGATGAGGCCACGCGTTGGTCCCAATTGCGGCCGTCGGACGCCCCGTCCGTTCGGCCCCACTTACCGTCAAGTGGATCATGAATGCCTGGCGTGCCTTGACGGCGCGACACCCAGACCAACGCCACAGCGGTCGGCCATGCGGCCAGCCACGGTGCGCGTCATGACGGGCCGGGGCCTTGCCCCGGCGTCGCGACGGCAATGAATGGACGGACAATCGAATGAATAGCAAAGGCCGGCTCGGCTCGGACCCGGCAATCATCGAGCATGCATCAGTGCATAGCGCCGTTCACTGCCTCCCTGCATACCACTGACGACGCCCCCGTACGGCGCTCAGTGCTGCGGGCTTTGTGTTTCTTCGCTTTTGCTCGGGCGTGAATGTAGCAGGCGAGCCGCGCTATTGCGCGCGATGCATTTCACATTTCGCGACATGCGCCCCAACTCCCGTCGCCGGTGCTGTCCGGGTGCACGCGCGATTGGGCCACGCGGCCGGTCAGCGGCGGCGTGCGCGCTGGAAAGGCGTGACGCGGCCCGGCAACCGCCCGCTCCAGGCCGCAGCATCAGGAACGGGCGGCCGCCGCCCACTCAGAAGCGATAGATCAGTCCCGCCTGCAGCACCGGGTAGAGGTCGAAGTCGGAGAATTCGTCCTCCACGTTCTTCGCCTCGCGGTCGAGGTCGTCCTGGTTGACGCCCTGGATGTCGTCCTTCTCGCTGAGTTTCACATCGGGCGAGCCCTGCGCCAGCACGCCGAGATCCACGCTGAACGACAGCGGCCCCCATCCGTGGATTGCGTTGCCATAGCCGATGCCGAGGTACGGCGCCGTGTCGTTGAATGACACATTTGCGGCGATCGTACCGCCACCGCCTGGCGGCACGGTCTGCCCACCGACCTGGTCGCCGCCGTTGACCGTGGCGGTGCCATTGACCTCGTTGTTGTTGAACACGATACCGCCGCTGACACGGAAGCCGCCGCCGAACGGATGCCAGTCCGCCAGCGCGTGTCCGCTCTCGAGCTCGAGGTCGGCCGAGTAGTCGATGTCGTTCTGGGTGAAGTCTTCGCTGGCGGTGTACTTGTTGAAGCCGACCCGCCCGTTCCAGTGATCGCTGAGGCCGAACGCGAGGTCGGCGCCGGCGCCGAGCGTGCCGCCGTGCAACTGGACGCCGAACTCCGCGGCTCGGGCCGCGGCCGGCGTGGCGACAAGAGTTCCCACCGCGACGCCGGTCAGTGCAACTGCGGAAATCAGGCTGCGCATTGTCGTCATTCTCCGTGGGTTTGCCGTGGAACCGTGATTACTAGGCCTGAAGCATAGCGCGCAAGGATGTCAACGACCATGGAGCGCCGCCGGCCTGCGAAACAGATCACATTCGGCCGCCGGCCAGAAGAATTCTAGTTCGAGATGCCGAAGGTCGTGGCCCCTACGGCGGCCTCTACGCGCCGCACGACCGAGATCTGTGCGATGCGCCGCACAACGGCCGGCGTCGCTGCGCTCACCGTGACCCGCTGGTATTTCGCCGAGAAGCTCACCACCGAGGCGCCCGGGACCGCGAACCGGCCCCGGTCGCCGGCTTGCAAACCGCGTGTCAACGCATCGACCAGGACACCGTGACCGTCGGTGCGCAGGCCGGCCTCGACGGCCGCCGACCGGAACGCGTCGCCCGATGCCGCGCCATGGTCCATCACGTCGGCCAGGCGGGCGCTGATCGCGGCGCCGGCCTCCGACCGTTCATGATCCGCCGCGGCCGTATCGCTGGAGTTCGTCGTGACCACGGAGACGCTCTGGGCACAGCCCGTCCCGGCAAGCGCAAGCATCAGTGCCACACCAGGAATCAGACGAGTCAGCGCCATCGAATCCACCACCGCAGCAATCGCATCGAACGCGAGGACGATACTCTGGGATCCAGCCGGACCGAAAGCCCCGGCGTACCCGACATGCGTCTACCGGGCCCGGCAAGAACGCCGGCATACGGTCTGCGGTGCAACCGACATCCGAGCCAGGCCCCGAGAATCACGAGCACCCCGGGCCCAATTGCACCGCCGCCTCCGCTGCCCCCGAACGAACATCCCTGCGCGGCACCCTTGACCGTCACCAGCAAGTCGTCGACGTCGACCAGTCCGTCGCCGTCCTCCACTCGCAGGCGCACGTGCATCGTGCCGTTGCGATCGGGCGCCGTGAACGACGCAGTGGGGGTCGCGGCGTCGGTCAGCGTGGCTGTCGGACAGGACGACACGACGCGCCAGCGATAGCTGGTGATGCCGGGTGTGGCCCCCCCGCTGTCCGTGCTCGCGCGTGCATCGAGCGCAACCGCATCTCCGGGACCGACGGTGCGGTCGCTGCCCGCATCCGCGCTCGGGAATTCCTGCAGGGCCGCCTCTGCACGAACCACACCAGCGCCGGTCACCGCATCGGTGCCCACGGCTGCCCGGTTACCGGTCACGTCGATTGCCGTGCGCTTGAGCACCCCGGCCAGCGCATCGGGGTCGAGCTCGCCGCCCGCGCGCTCACGCAGCAGTGCAGCCACCGCGGCCGCGTTCGGCGCGGCCGCCGAACTGCCGAGGAAGTTCGGGAACCCGTCGGCGGGTTCACCGTCCTGCCGGGTGCGTATGGCCTGCCCTGCCGTCGTACCGAAAAACGTGGTGTTGTTGACGTCAACGGCGGCCAAGTCAGGCTCATTCGTGGTGCTCCCGGTGAATGTACCATCGGGCGCGAACTGGATCGGCAGTTCCCCGCCGAGCGAGGTGAAGGGCTCCGCATCCGTGTGGCGGCTTCCCAGTTCGGTTTCGTCGTACGGCGGCACTTCGAACCAGCCCACAGCCCCGGTGGACAGCACGCCCGGCGCCGCAACATGGCCGAAGAGCGTCGGCGCCCCTGTCGCGCCGGCATCATCGAGGTACTCCACGCTGGACAGCTTGCCGCGCTCGAACAGCACCAGGCGGAACTCGAGCGGGGTCGAGTCGCTCTGCGGGATGATCGTCCGGCTGCCGCCGACGTGATCGACCGCCAGATAGACGTCGCGCTTGCTCGACCCGTCATTGCTGAATTCAACGATCTCCCACGGATCGAAACCCGCGGATGGACTGTCTGCCCGCTGGTCACGCCGGCTCGTGTCGAGTCGACTGGCCTCGCGCGTCACATCTTCCGCGCCCAGCACGTACAGATCGAGGTCGATCAGCGGCCCGCGGTTGCCCGGGTTCTGCGGCAGATTGAGCCAGGGCTGGTTCCACTGCAGCACGGCGGTAAACGAAGCGCCGGCGGGCACGCTGATCCGCAGATAGCCGTCACTCGTGCCGCCGGCCGGATCCCAATCGTGCAAGTCGTCGCCGTTATCGCCACGCACGCCGCTATCGTCACTGCCCGTATCGACGTCGCGGTAGTCCGACCGGAAGGCGCGGTCGGCCAGGTTGCCGGCGGCAGAGAAGAAGGCCTTGCCCGCGTTGACGCATTCCTCGGCGGCCTGGCCCACGATGCCGCGCTGGTACATCGGCTCGTTGAAATACAGGACATCGTCCACGATGACGTCGGCATCGACACCGGCCGGGTCGCACAGGCGGTCGATTCCCTTTGCGAAATCCGACTGCGAGATGAAGGCGGTGTGAAACGCGATTCCTGCGCCGGGCGCGATGTCATGCACGAGTTCCGCCATCGCCGCACCCTCGTCGGACAGGTCGCCCACGGGACAGGCGCTACCATCCCGGTTGGCATCGTCCGCGAGCAGGCGGACCGTGGCCGGCAGGTCACCGGTGCGCTGGGGCAACGCGGAGCGCAGCGTGACCGGGTCCGAATTGCACGCGCCGGGCATCGTGTTGGCGTCGCGGACGCCCCCAGTGCGCGCGAAGCTGTCGGACAGGACGCCGACGAGCTGGCCCGCCCCCGTCAGCCCGCCAGGCCCGTTGGCGACGACATCGACCGCCTGGGCCAGGACCGCGCGACTGGTCACCGAACCGGCCGACGTCACCGCGCCGAAATCGCGCTCGATGAGCCGGATCGAGGGAATGCGCGCGAGCCGGTCGAGCGCTGCGGCATCGCGGACGCGGGCACTGATGCGCCCGAAGCGCCGCGAGTGACCGACGACACGGGCACCGGCAGCCCTGACCCGTTCGACCAAAGCGTCATTGACGTGGTCCGCAAGGATCTCCACGCGCACCGGCGCGCCGACGCTCAGCTGCGCGCCGGCCACACCGTCCGGCACGACCGTCGGCTCCCAGTCGCGCAGGTTGGCGCCAATCCGGTCCCGGGGATCCGGCGCGGCGGTAGCGGATACGGAAGCGAAAACCGCCATGAAAAGCGCGACACGTATCGACCCTCTCGCCATCATTCGGTAATTCGGGCAATTCCCTCCGGGGCGCGCCGCTCGGGCAATCCGATGACACTGTCGCCGCATCGCCGGTACGTCCATCGCCTCTTGCACCAAGGAGCGCTCCCTGCCGGCTCGGCACCGACACGATGCCACCGAGACAGCGTCACACAAACTCGAGGCACTTGCGATTGCGGAGGTTGATGCGCTTCCGGGCAACGCCCGCCGAGCATCCCGAAGGGGATCGGCAGACCGCCGACTCCGTCACGAAAAATTCACGCTGTGGCAGTACCTTGGGCCACGTAGTGATACACTCGAACGAGGTACCGCGATGCCCGGCCCGGCCCTGATGGCGCAAGACGCCGAAAACGAACCCCCGCGATCGCCGAGCATGGCCGCGCCCGCCGTGGTCGTGACCAATGCCCCGGTCGGTTCCGCCGCAGCACGCGCCGTAATGGGCCGCCTGACCGCGCAGGGACCACTGGCCGCGCTCGTGACGGGCAACGCCGCCCTGCCCGCCGGCGTTCGCTGCCTGCGCGTCCACCCACGCGCCACGGCGCGCAATGTGGCCGCCCTGCGTGCGGCCGTGCGCTGGCTGCGCGGCGGTGGCCGCCTGATCGTCCTGCGGGGGGCCGAAGCGGCCGGACCATTGCGCGGACGCATGGCCGAGGCGCGCTGGGGCCGGCTCGTGCGTGAACTGGCCCGCGTCTCCCGGGCTCCGGTGGTGCCCGCGTATGTCCCCGTACCGGGCACCTTGCTCGCCCGCTTCTGGCAGCTCTGGCTGCCGGCGCGGGGCGTCGTCCAGACGGGCAACTCGAGCGGCAGCGTGCGCTTCGGGGAGCCGCTGCCGGCGCGCAAGCTGACCGGGTTCGACGCAGAATTCGAGATCGGGCGCTACCTGCGGCTGCGCATCGGCATGCTGGGGGCGAGCGCGCAGGGACGCGGTGTCGGCCCGCGCCACGCAAGCGCGCCGCGCACCGAAGTCGCCCCCGGGCCCGACAGTGAAACGCTCGCGACGGAAATCGCCAACCTCGACGCCAGTGCCCACCTGCTAGACAGCGGCCCGACCTCGGTCTACTGCGCCGGCGCCGCCGAGGTGCCGAACGTGCTGCGCGAGATCGGGCGCCTGCGCGAGGTGACGTTCCGCGCCGTCGGCGAGGGCACCGGTGGCAACGTCGACCTGGATGTCTACGACGAGTACTACCGGCACCTGTTCATCTGGCATCGCGAACGGCGCGAGATCGTCGGCGGCTACCGTCTCGGGCTCGCCGACGAGATCCTGGCCCGGTTCGGCAAGAAGGGGCTGTACAGCCACAGCCTGTTCCGTTTCCGCACGCGCCTGATCGAGCAGATCAATCCGGCCATCGAGCTCGGGCGCTCGTTCGTCCGCCCCGAATACCAGCGTGAGTACACGCCGCTGCTGCTCCTGTGGAAGGGCATTGCCGCGTTCGTGCTGCAGCACCCGCGCTACCGCGTCCTGTTCGGCCCGGTGAGCATTTCCGCGGAATACGAGACGAGCTCGCAGCAGCTCCTGGTCGACTTCCTCACGATCAACAGCCGGCACAGCGATCTCGCCCGCCACGTGCGGCCGAAGCGGCCTTTCCGCGGCGCGCGCGACGCGATCTGGCGGCGCGCGGGCTTCACGGGCATCAACAGCATCGAGGACGTCTCCGAGTTGATCGCCCAGATCGAGCCGGACGAGAAGGGCGTGCCGGTACTGCTGCGGCAGTACCTCAAGCTCGGGGGCAAGATCCTCGGGTTCAACGTCGACGACCAGTTCAGCGACGTGCTCGACGGCCTGATCATGGTCGATCTGCTCGAGGCCGACCGCAAGGTGCTGGCGCGCTACCTCGGCCGCGAGGGTGCAGCGCAATTCCACGAGTGGCACCGCAGCCGCGGCACCCGGGCCGGCGCCGTCTCCTGAGCGCAACTGACTGGACGAAGCCCGCGCTGCGAAGCTGGCACGGGTTGCCGTCGGGAGCGACGGAATCGGCCGTGTTGAAGCGCAGCTTCACCGGCGCGTCGTCGGTGGCCTTGCCCTGCGGACACGCGGCACGCCCGCCCGCCGGACGCGAGCACAAGGTACGCGCGGCCCGGGTCGAAGCGCCTGAGCGTGGCATCAGGCCGATCCAGGGCGAACGCGATCGACAGTTCGAGCACGTCTCGACAGAAGGCGATGCGAGCCGCGTGCTGCTCCGTGAAGAGGCTGACGCCGGGCCGCTCGAACTCCATGATGCTCCCCCGTGTACTCCGGCCGCCGCGCCGGGCAGCCGGGTCACTCCCAGCGGAACAGCGCCGCCCCCAGTGCCAGGAACACTGCGCTCATGGCCGCGAGTGCAACCAGATTGGGCGCAATCTCCGCGAGGCCCGCGCCATCGATCATGACCGCCCGCGCGGCCTCGATCACGTGGGTCAGCGGCAGCGCGCGCGCGAGGCCCTGCAGCCACGGATGAAGCCCTTCGGTCGAGAACCACACGCCCGAGAGGAACATCATGGGCCAGCTCAGCATGTTGAGCAGCCCGCCGGCCAGTTCCTCGCTCGCGGTACGCGCGGCGATGATGAGCCCCAGCGAGATCAGGCAAATTCCGCCGAGCACCAGGATCAGCAGCAGAAGCACCCAGGAACCCAGGATCGGAAAGTCCAGGACCGCGTTGCTGCCGACGAAGATGGCGCTGGTGATGGCGACGATAATGAGCAGGCGCGATGCCAACTGGGCCACGAGGAACTCGGCAGGTGTGAGCGGGGTGGCCTTGAGGCGTTTGAGCACCCCGTTCTTGCGATAGCGCACTATCACGAAACCGACGCCGAACAGCGCCGTGAACATCATGTTCATCGCCAGCAGGCCCGGCACCAGCCAGTCCACGTAGCGGATCGTGCGCCCCGGCACCGCCTGGCGCTCGAGCCCGGACGGCTGCTGCGCCGTGACGCCGCGCAGCACGCGTTCAAGCAGATAGCCCTTGGGAGAGGCGTCGCTGACCCAGTAGCGGCCGGCATCCAGGTCGACCAGCAGGTCCAGCTGGTGGCGGCGCACCTTCTCCACTCCCGTCTCCCGATCGGCGACCTGCGTGTACTCGACGTGGTCGATGCCGAGTGCCTGCCGGGCAGCGTCGGGTGTGCCGAGTACGCCGATCGTGTACCGCTCGGGTGCCGAGCCGGAGAACGCGAAGGCGAAGCCGAAGACGATCGCGAACGGCAGGATGATGCTCCACGAGAGCGTGCCGCGATCGCGGAAGAACTCGCGGTTGCGCGCGACGAAGACGGCGAGGATGCGCCGCAGGCTCATGCGCGCAGGTCCCTGCCCGTGAGCTCGAGAAACAGGTCTTCGAGCGTGCGCTCGCGGATGCGCAAGCGGTCCAGGCGCGCGCCGCTGCCCAGCAGCGCGTCGATGCTCGCCCGAACATCGCGCGTGATGATCTCGACGCGATCGCCGGCATCGACGACCGTGCCGGGCAGTTCGGCCGGGTCACCGCCCAGATCGGCCCGCGGGATATCGAGCACGGTGTCGCCGAAGTGGCGTGCCAGCAGGTCGCGCGGGCTGCCCTGCGCGATGATCCGGCCGTGGTCGACGATGGCGATCTCCTCGCAGAGCCGCGCGGCCTCTTCCATGTAGTGCGTGGTCAGGAGAACCGTCTTGCCCTGGTCGCGGATGCGCTCGACCAGCTCCCAGAAATTGCGCCGCGCCTGCGGATCCAGCCCGGTCGTCGGTTCGTCGAGGAATACCACGTCCGGGTCGTTGACCAGGGCGATCGCCAGCAGCAGGCGCTGCCGCTGCCCGCCGGAGATGCGATTGCAGTACTGGCCGAGGAAGCCGCCCAGCGCACACATCGAGACGAGATCGTCGAGGGGCACGGTGCGCGGGTAGAAACTGGCGAACATCGCCAGGGCCTCGCGCACGGTCATGTAGTCCGGCAGCGCGGTCTTCTGGAACTGGATGCCGGCGCGCGCGCGGAACTCGGCACCGCGTGGCGCACTGCGGAAGCGGATGTGACCGGCCGTGGGCTCGGTGATGCCCTCGAGCATCTCGACCGTCGTGGTCTTGCCCGCTCCATTGGGCCCGAGCAGGCCCAGACAGCGCCCGGCCTCGAGTGCGAAGCTCACGCCGTCGACCGCCGTCACGCCAGGGAAGCGCTTGACGAGACCCTCTGCCTCGAGGATCGCGCTCATGCGCGGCTCAAACGGGCCGGCCGCCCATCTCGGTGACGATGGCGCGCGCGCTCGCGAGGGCCTCCTCCGGATCCCCGGCGAGGACATTCACGTGGCCCATCTTGCGCCCCGGCCGCGGCTCCAGCTTGCCATACAGGTGCAGCTTGGCCTCGGGGCGGTCGAACACGCGCGTCCAGTCGGGCTGGCCGTTGCGCCACACGTCGCCCAGGACGTTGACCATGGCCACCGGCGAGAGCAGGCGGGTCGATCCGGGCTGCAGCCCGCACAGCAGGCGGACCTGCTGCTCGAACTGGGTCGTGGCGCTGGCGTCGAGCGTGTAGTGCCCGGAGTTGTGCGGGCGCGGCGCGAGTTCGTTGAGCAGGATGCCGCCCTCGGCAGAGACGAACAGTTCGACACCCAGGACGCCGCAGTAATCGAGCGCGGTCGCCGTGCGCGCCGCGATGTCGGTCGCGCGGGCCGCCAGCGTGTCGTCGATCGCGGCCGGCACCCGTGTCGTCGCCAGGATCCCGCCGACGTGCACGTTCTCGCCCGGCGCATAGCAGGCCACGGTGCCGTCCGCGGCCCGGCAGACGATCACCGACAGCTCGCGCTCGAGCGTGACGCGCTGCTCGAGAATGCAGGGCTCCTCGCCCAGGGACTCGAACGCGGCGGCGGCCTCGTCGGGGCGTTCGACCCCGGCCTGGCCCTTGCCGTCGTAGCCACCGCGAGCGTGCTTGAGCAGAGCGGGCGTGCCGACGCGGGCCACCGCCGAGTCCAGCTCCGCCCGATCGCGCACCGGTGCCCAGGCCACGGTGGGCAGGTCGTTGGCGTCGAAGAACGCCTTCTCGGCGAGCCGGTCCTGCGTGGGGGCGACGGCCGCCGCGTGCGGCCGCACGATGCAGTGCGGCGCGAGATGCTCAAGGGCCGTGGCCGGTACATTCTCGAACTCGGTCGAGACCGCGTCACAGGCCTCGGCCAGCGCATCGAGCGCGGATGTCTCGAGGTAGCCGGCCTCGATATGGCTGTGGGCGAGAGAGCCGGCGGGGCTGTCCGGATCCGGGTCGAGCACGATCACCCGGTAGCCCATCGTTCGCGCAGCCAGCGTGAACATGCGCCCGAGCTGGCCGCCGCCGAGCATGCCGAGTGTGGCGCCCGGCAGCAGTGGCGCGGCGCTCACGAACCCTCCTGCGGCGGCAGGCTCATGCCCAGGACCTTGTCGCGTTGCGCCTCGCGGAACGTCTCCAGTCGGGCATGCACGTCGGCATCGGCGGTAGCGATCAGCGCCGCCGCGAACAGTCCGGCGTTGGCGGCACCGGCCTCGCCGATGGCGAAGGTGGCGACCGGGATGCCCTTCGGCATCTGCACGATCGAGTACAGCGAGTCCTGCCCAGAGAGGTAGCGCGACGGCACAGGCACACCCAGGACAGGCAGCGTGGTCTTGGCCGCGAGCATGCCCGGCAGGTGCGCGGCACCACCCGCCCCGGCGATGATGCAGCGCAGGCCGCGCCCGGCCGCCTGTGCCGCGTATTCGAACATGAGGTCCGGCGTACGGTGCGCCGAGACCACGCGCGCCTCGACCGGTACGCCCAGCCCCTCCAGGCGCTCGACGGCATGGCGCATCACCGGCCAGTCGCTGTCGCTGCCCATGACGACGCCCACGATGGGATCGGACACGAGGTTACCCCCGGCTGCGTACAGGAAAGCGGCGCATTGTGGCCCAACGGCGGACCACGTGCCACCACTCTGGCGGACGGATTCAGCGCCGGTGTCCCGCCCGGCGCCGGACGTTCGCGCCGTCCTCTCCGGTGAATCCGGAACAATTATCCATTGCGAATGATTCGCAACCGCACGTAGACTTGCAGTTGTCGGTGGTGCATCCCTCCATTGCCGGCACAGAGCCCGATTCATGTACGTCTGCATCTGCAACGCCGTGACAGACCGCCAGATCCGCCACGCGGTGCGTGGCGGCGTGGTGACATTCGAACAGCTGCGCATGCAGCTGCCGATCGCGCGCTGCTGCGGCCGCTGCGAGCCCCATGCCCGTCAGGTGCTCGCACAGGCGCTCGCCGAGGAATTCCCCGCCATGCCGAGCGGCGCCATTCTGCCCGACTCGATCCCCGCCTGAACGCGGCGCCGCGGCCGCTGGCCGTGCGCTCGGCGCGGCTTGTATAGTTGGGCGCCATCCGGAACCCATCGAGGAGACGCGGCCGATGAAGGGCGACGCCAAGGTCATCGAGTACCTCAACCGTGCGCTCAAGCACGAGCTGACGGCAATCAACCAGTTCTTCCTCCACGCCCGCATGCTCGAGGACTGGGGCCTCGAGAAGTACAACCAGAAGGAATACAACGAGTCCATCGAGGAGATGCAGCACGCCGACAAGCTCATCAAGCGCATCCTCTTCCTCGAAGGGCTGCCCAACCTGCAGGACCTGGGCAAGCTGCTGATCGGCGAGAACGTCTGGGAAATCATCAACAACGACCGCGAAATCGAGCTCGGCGCGCTCGACCTCTACCGCGAGGCCGTTGCGCATTGCGAGGCCGTGCAGGACTACGCCACCCGCGACCTGTTCGCCCAGCTGCTCGCCGAGGAAGAAGAGCACCTCGACTGGCTCGACACGCAGATCGATCTCTACGAGTCCCTGGGCAGGGAGAACTACCTCCAGTCCTGGGTCTGAGCCCGCGGCCCGTCGCCTCCGCGGCGAGCCGGGCGCGCGTCATCGCTCGCCATGGACGCGCGCGCAGCCAGCGCCGACAATGTGCCGCTTCCCCCCGAGGCCGCCTGGAGCCGCGCCGTGACCGAGACGCTGTTCCGCCCCGACATCCGTTCGCTGGAGCACCTGCACAGCGGCAAGGTGCGTGATCTGTACGCGATCGACGACGAGCGCATGCTGATCGTCGCGTCCGATCGGCTTTCCGCGTTCGACGTGATCCTGCCGACGCCGATCCCGCGCAAGGGCGAGATGCTGACCACGCTGTCGAACTTCTGGTTCGGCCGGATGAAGCACATCATCGACAACCACCTGCTCGACGTCGACCTCGCCGAGGTGCTCCCGGATCCGGCCGAGCGCGAGCAGGTCGAGGGCCGCGCGGTGGTAGCGCGGCGCCTCGAGGCCCTCCCGGTCGAGGCAATCGTGCGCGGCTACCTGATCGGCTCGGGCTGGCGCGATTACGCGGCCAACGGCGCGATCGGCAGCATCCGGCTGCCGGACGGCCTGCGCCGGGCGGACCGCCTGCCGGAGCCGATCTTCACGCCTTCCACCAAGGCCGCCGTCGGCGGCCACGACGAGAACATCGGTTTCGGCGACATGGCCGGAGTCGTCGGCGACGCGCTCGCCGAGCAGATCCGCGCGGCCAGCCTGCGCCTCTACGGCGAGGCCGCGGACTATGCCGCGAGCCGGGGCGTCATCATCGCCGACACGAAGTTCGAGTTCGGACTCGACGAAGACAGCCGACTCGTGCTGATCGACGAGCTGCTCACGCCGGACTCCTCGCGCTTCTGGCCTGCCGACGCCTGGCGGCCGGGCGAGAACCCGCCCTCGTTCGACAAGCAGTTCGTGCGCGACTGGCTGGAGACGCTCGACTGGGACAAGACGCCGCCCGGCCCCGAGATTCCCGCGGAGATCGTGGCCGAAACCGCGGCACGCTATCGCGAAGCGATCCATCGCCTGACCGGCGGCGCCTGACGGCGTCGACCGGGCGGGCGCGCGCGGCTACGGCCCCTTCCCGGCCCGTCCATCCGTCGGCGGCCTGTTGCCCCAACGCAACCATTCCGCTGCAGATCCGCAACCCTTGCGGCGCTCGGCGGTCTATTCTTGTACGAAGGGAGATAGCCCGGGGGATACGAAATTGGACGGGATTTTCATTACCGGTACGGATACCGATGTCGGCAAGACCGTCGTGGGCTGTGCGCTCGCGCGCGCCCTGGGGAGGGCAGGCCTGGCGGTCGCGGTGCGCAAGCCGGTCGAATCCGGGTGCGAGAAACGACGCGGCGGATCGCTGCACCCCGCCGACGGCCAGGCGTTGGCGCGCGCGGCAGGCGACCGCGAAGACCTCGAGATCGTCACGCCGTTGCGGCTGGCGCACGCCATCTCACCCGAGCGCGCGGCGCGGCTCGAGGGCGTCGAGGTCACCCTCAAGGCGCTCGAGAAGGCGGTACGCGCGGGCGACGCGGAGGACTTTCGCGTGGTGGAAGGGGCCGGCGGGTTCCTGTCGCCCCTGGCGCTCGATGGCCTGAATGCCGACCTGGCCGTGCGACTCGGTCTGCCCGTGGTGGTCGTCGTTGCGGATCGCCTGGGATGCATCAACCACGCGCTCCTGACGATCGAGGCGATCGAGCGCCGCGGCCTCACGGTCGCCGCCGTCGTGGTGAACGCGCGCTCGGCCGAAACGGACGGCGGCACCATGGCCAATCGGGACGACCTCGCGGCCCGGGTGGATTGCCCGGTCATCGGCTTCCGCCACGGACGCGACGACCGCGAGGCCAGTGACGAGCTGGCCGGATCGCTGGTGCCGCGGATTGCTTGAGCTGCAAGCTGCAAGCTGCAAGCTGCAAGTATTCAGGGTGATTGCTCGGAACGGGGCGTCACCCCCGGGGATCAGTGCCGGCCCGTGGCGCCTCGGTGGCAGTTCCCCTGCTTGCAGCTTTTTGACTTGCAGCTTGGGGCTTGAGAACAGCCGCCCCGGCTCCGGGCAAGCGCGCCCGGCGGGCGGCACTACGCGCCGCTATTCCGCATCCACCGGCAACTGGATATCCCCGTCCGGGCCGACCTCGACGATCTTCATCGAGTTGGTGCCGCCGTGGACGCCCATGAGGTCGCCCTTGGTGACGATGACACGATCGCCGGCCTGGACGACGCCGCGCTCGACCATGACCTCGATGGCCTTGCGGTTGGCCTCGGCCGGGTGGATCTGGCCGATCGGGTAGTGCACGGGGTAGACGCCGCGGTAGAGGCTGACCTTGCGGCTGGTGCGCTCGTGGCGGGTGAGCGCGTAGATCGGGATTCCGGAGTGGATGCGCGACATCCACAGCACGGTCGATCCGGACTCGGTCAGCGAGGCGATGGCGCGCACGCCGAGGTGATTCGCCGTGTACATTGTCGCCATGGCGATGGCCTCGTCGACGCGGCTGAAGCGCGTGTCGATGCGATGGTCGGACACCTGCACGCTGCGGTGGCGCTCGGCACCCACGCAGATGCGGCCCATGGCCTCGACCGCCTCGGCCGGGTACTCGCCCGCGGCGGTCTCCGCGGAGAGCATGACCGCGTCCGTGCCGTCGAGCACGGCATTGGCGACGTCGAACACCTCGGCCCGCGTCGGCAGCGGACTGGTGATCATCGACTCCATCATCTGGGTGGCCGTGATCACCGGCACGTTGGCGGCACGTGCGTCCCGGATCAGGGATTTCTGGACCGCTGGCAGCTCGGCATCGCCGATCTCCACGCCGAGATCGCCGCGCGCGATCATGATGGCATCGCTCACGCGCAGGATGTCGTGGATGTCGGCGAGCGCCTCGGCACGCTCGATCTTCGCGACCACGCCGCCGTGCCCGCCGGCCTCCACGAACAGCTGGCGCGCGTGCTCGACATCGCTCGCGCTGCGCGGGAAGGAGACGGCCAGGTAATCGACGTCGATCGCCGCGGCCGTGGCGATGTCCTCCCGGTCCTTGTCGGTGATGGCCGGCGCGGACAGGCCGCCGCCCTGGCGGTTGATGCCCTTGTTGTTGGACAGATGGCCGCCGACCACGACGCGGGTCCGGATCTCGGTGCCGGCGATCTCGTCGACCACCAGTTCGAGGCGTCCGTCGTCGAGCAGAAGGATGTCGCCCGGGGCGACGTCGTTCGGCAGCTCCTTGTACGCCACGCCGACCCGGTGGCCGTCGCCGGCGTCGCGGCCGAGCGCGGTGTCGAGCACGAACGGCTCGTCCTCGTGGAGTGTGACCTCGCCCTCGGCGAAACGCTCGATGCGGATCTTCGGCCCCTGCAGGTCGCCGAGAATGCCGACGTTGCGCTTGTGGCTCGCGGCCAGCTCGCGCACGAGCTCGGCGCGGGCGCGGTGCTCGGCGGGCGAGCCGTGCGAGAAGTTGAGGCGCACGACGTCGACGCCGTGCACGATCATCTGCTCGAGCGTCGCGCGCGACTCGCAGGCCGGGCCGAGCGTGGCGACGATCTTGGTGCGGCGCACCGTGAGGGCTTCCTGTGGCGTACCCAGCGGCAGCCGGGAACTATTGCTCGCGCGCGCGTTGCTCAAGGATATCCACTGCGGGCAGGTGGCGGTGCTCGACGAACTCGAGGAACGCCCCGCCGCCCGTGCTGATGTAGGACATGCGATCGGTGAGGCCGAACTGATGCAGCGCGGCCAGCGTATCACCGCCGCCGGCGATGGAATAGCCGCCCGATGCCGCGATCGCCTCGGCGAGCGCACGCGTGCCGCCGGCGAAGGCCTCGATCTCGAACATGCCCACCGGCCCATTCCAGAAGATCGTGCCGGCCTCGGCCAGCAGGCCGGCATACCGCGCCCGGGTGTCCGGCCCGACGTCCAGGATCATGTCATCGGCGGCGATGTCCGTCACCGGCTTGACCGCGGTCTCGGCCCCTTCCTTCGGCTCGGTCGCGACCACGGCGTCCGTCGGCACCGGGATCACCGAGCCGCGGGCCTCGGCCGTCCGGATCAGCTTCCTGGCGGACTCGACCAGATCCGACTCGTACAGCGAGCGCCCGACGTCGTGGCCCTGTGCGGCGATGAACGTGTTGGCGATGCCGCCGCCGACGATGAGCTGGTCGACCTGGTGCAGCAGCGCGTCGAGCACGCCGAGCTTGGTTGAGACCTTGGAGCCGCCGACGATCGCGACCAGCGGCCGGTTCGGTTTCTCGAGCACGTGCTCGAGCGCCTCGAGCTCCTTGACCAGCAGCGGCCCGGCGCAGGCCACCGGCGCATGCTTCGCCACGCCGTGGGTCGACGCCTGTGCGCGGTGGGCGACGCCGAACGCGTCCATGACGTAGACGTCACACAACGCGGCCATGCGCTGCGCCAGCGCATCGTCGTTGTCCTTCTCACCGGATTGCCAGCGGACATTCTCGCAGAGCACGACGCCGCCGGGCTCGACCTCGGGCATCCGGTCGAGCCAGTCGGTCACCAGCGGCACCTCCCGGCCAAGCAGGTCGCCGAGGTGCTCGGCGACCGGCCGCATCGAAGACGCGTCGTCCGGCTGGCCCTCACTGGGCCGGCCGAGGTGCGCCATGATCATGACGCGCGCGCCGGCCTCCATCGCCTGCCGGATCGTCGGCAGCGACGCCTGGACGCGCTCGTCGCTGGTCAGGCGCCCGTCCTTGACGGGCGAGTTGAGGTCCTCGCGGATCAGCACGCGCTTGCCCGCGAGGTCGAGATCGCTCATGCGCAGCATGGGTGTGTCCTTACTTCGCCTGCATCCACGCGAGGGCGACGTCGAGCATGCGGTTGGAGAAGCCCCACTCGTTGTCGTACCACGAAACGGCCTTCACCAGCGTGCCGTCGGTGACGAGGGTCTGCGTGGCGTCGAACGTCGACGAGGCCGGGTTGTGGTTGAAGTCGATCGATACCAGCGGTTCCTCGTTGTAGCCGAGCACGCCGGCGGGCAGCTTGCCGCTCGCCTCCTTCATCGCGGCGTTGACCTCCTCGATCGTGGTCTCGCGCTCGGCGATGAAACTGAAATCGACGACCGAGACGTTGATCGTCGGCACGCGCATCGAGTAGCCCTGCAGCTTGCCGGCGAGCTCCGGCAGCACGAGGCCGACCGCCTTGGCCGCACCGGTGGTGGTCGGGATCATCGAGTGGGTGGCCGAGCGCGCGCGCCGCAGGTCCTTGTGGTAGACGTCGGTGAGCACCTGGTCGTTGGTGTAGCTGTGGATCGTCGTCATCTGGCCGCAACGCACGCCGATCGCCTCGTGCAGGCCCTTCACCAGCGGCGCCAGGCAGTTGGTGGTGCACGAGGCGTTGGACACTACTGTCATGTCCGAGGTCAGCACGTCGTCGTTGACGCCGAAGCAGACCGTCGCGTCGATATCGCCCTTGCCCGGCGCGGAGATCAGCACCTTCCCTGCCCCCGCCGTGAGGTGCTGTGCCGCCTTCTCCTTGTCGGTGAACAGGCCGGTGCACTCGAACACGACGTCGACGCCGAGTTCCCCCCAGGGCAGCCGCGCCGGATCGCGCTCGGCACAGACGCGGATACGGTCCCCGTTGACCACCATTGCGTCGCCGTCGACCTCGACCTGGCCGGGGAAGCGACCGTGCGCGGTGTCGTAGCGCGTCAGGTGCGCATTGGTCTCGGCATCGCCGAGGTCGTTGATCGCGACGATCTGGATTTCGTTCGTGCGGCCCGCCTCGTACAGCGAACGCAGCACGTTCCGCCCGATCCGCCCATAGCCGTTGATCGCAACCTTGATGGCCATTGCTGTGTCTTCTCCTTGCCTCGCGGGATTCGCACGTGTCGCGAATCCGTTTCATGTTTGCACTGTCGGCCCGAGTCGATCGGGCCGGCTCGCCCCCGTCCGGGGGATCGGACACGCCATCCAGCGCGAATCTCGCAGAGCGCGCGGACAGCACCACGGGCTGCCGATGGTTGCCGGCCTCCCAATACCATTGCGGGCCTGCAATATCCCCGGCCGCGAAGCGGCCCTCCCGTCCCAGGATGCCCCCTCGTGCCCTGGCCTTCAGTCTCTCCGCGTACTCGGCGCGGTCTGCGAGATGCTCGCTGCCGACGCCTGCGCTGCTACTGCATTCCCGTCACGACGGCGCGGGCGGTCTCGACCACGTGTTCGACCGTGAAGCCGAAGTACTCCATCACCTCGGCCGACGGCGCCGAGGCGCCGAAGCTGTCGATGCCGACGACGCCGCCCTCGAGCCCGACGTAGCGGCGCCACCAATCGCTCACGCCCGCCTCGATGGCCACGCGCTTGCCGCCGGTCGGCAGCACCGACTCGCGGTACGGCCGGTCCTGCGCATCGAACCGCTGGCTGCAGGGCATCGAGACCACGCGCGCCCGGACGCCGGCCCGCGCCAGAGGCTCGACCGCGTCCACGGCCAGCTGGACCTCCGACCCGGTGGCGATCAGGGTCACGTCCGGCTCGCCCTCGCTGTCGACGAGGATATAGCCGCCACGCGCGATGCTGACCAGTTGCGCCTCATCACGCGCCTGGTGCGGCAGGCCCTGGCGCGAGTACGCCATGGCGACCGGGCCGTCGGTCTTCTCCAAGGCACGACGCCACGCGACGACCGTCTCGGCCGCGTCGCAGGGACGCCACAGCTCCATGCCCGGGATCAGGCGCAGGCTCGACAGATGCTCGATCGACTGGTGCGTCGGGCCGTCCTCGCCCAGGCCAATCGAGTCGTGCGTGTAGACGAAGATGCTCGGCGCCTTCATCAGCGCCGCCATGCGCACCGCGTTGCGTGCGTAATCGGAGAACGTCAGGAAGGTCCCGCCGTAGGGCTTGAAACAGCCGTGCAGCGCGATGCCGTTGATGATCGCGGACATCGCGAACTCGCGGACACCGTAGTAGACGTAGCCGCCGTCCGGGTGCTTCGAGGAGACGTCCGTGGCCTGCTTCCAGCGCGTGTTGTTCGAGCCAGTCAGGTCGGCCGAGCCCCCGAGCAGTTCGGGCAGCTTCTCGGCGAAGCCGGTGATCGCGGCCTGCGACGCCTTGCGCGTCGCCACCTTCTCGCCCTTCTGCGCGGTCTCGCGCAGCAGACGCTCGGCGTGTTCGGCCCAGCCCTCGGGCAGCTCGCCGACGACGCGCCGCTCGAACTCGGCGGCCAGGGCCGGATGTGCCTCGCGGTACGCGGCCATGCGCGCGTTCCAGTCGGCTTCCAGCTGTTCGCCGGCCGCCCGCGCATCCCAGCCCGCGTAGATCTCGTCGGGAATCTCGAACGGTGCGTACGGCCAACCGAGGGTCTCGCGCACGAGCCGGACCTCGTCCGCGCCCAGCGCCGCGCCGTGCGCCTCCTCCTTGCCCTGCTTGTTCGGCGAGCCCCAGCCGATCACGGTCCTGCAACAGATGATCGTGGGCCGGTCGGTCTCGGCGCGCGCGGCCTCGATCGCGGCGCGCACGGCTTCCGCGTCATGTCCGTCCACGTCGGGCACGACGTGCCAGCCGTAGGCGGCGAAGCGGCCGGGCGTATCGTCGGTGAACCAGCCATCGACGTCACCATCGATCGAGATGCCGTTGTCGTCGTAGAACGCGACCAGCTTGCCCAGCCCGAGGGTGCCCGCCAGCGAGCAGGCCTCGTGAGAGATGCCCTCCATGAGGCAGCCGTCGCCCATGAAGACGTAGGTCCAGTGATCGACGACTTCATGGCCGTCGCGGTTGAACCGCGCGGCCAGGATCTTCTCCGCGAGCGCCATGCCCACCGCGTTGGCCAGGCCCTGCCCCAGCGGGCCGGTGGTCGTCTCGACGCCCGGAGCCTCGTGCACCTCCGGGTGGCCGGGCGTCATCGAGTGCAGCTGGCGGAAGTTCTTCAGCTGCTCGAGCGGCAGGGCGTAGCCGGTCAGGTGCAGCAGCGAGTACAGCAGCATCGACCCGTGCCCGTTGGACAGCACGAAACGGTCGCGGTCCGGCCAGGCGGGGTTGGCCGGGTTGTGGCGCAGGAAGTCGTTCCACAACACCTCGGCGATGTCCGCCATGCCCATCGGCATGCCCGGGTGACCGGAGTTGGCGCGCTGGACCGCGTCCATGCTCAGCGCACGGATGGCGTTGGCGAGTTCTCGGCGGGCGGACATGCTGGCATTCTCCGGGAACGTGTCGGTTTCTTGATGCGAACGGCGGACCACCGGGCCGGTCATAGGATGAAGCCCCCTGCGCCGGGCCTTGAGGCGGCGCCCGGCGATCCCCATGTACGTCCAGTGGTGACAGCGCCCGGCCACCCTTGTGGCCGGCTGCCGGGTCGGCAGGGCCGCGTGTCCGGCGCGCCGGGCGGAACCCGTGCGCAGCGAAGCGCGAATTGTCGCCCAGCCAGCGGTTGACAGCAACCGTCACGCGTCCGTCACGCTCCCGCGCGCGTGGCGCGAGCCTCGGCAAAGTGCTAGACTGAAAGATTAATTTTGCAGATGAATCCCCTCGGGGTCCGGAGACTATGGATCAGGAACAGCAGTCGCGCCTGAAGCAGCTCATTGCCCGTGGCAAGGAGCAGGGCTACCTCACGTATGCCGAGGTCAACGACCACCTGCCGGACGGCGTGGTGGAGCCCGACCAGGTCGAGGACATCATCTCCATGATCAACGACATGGGGATCCAGGTCCACGAGGTGGCCCCGGACAGCGACACCATGATGCTCGCCAGCGAGACGGTGAGCACGACCGACGACGATGCGGCCGACGAGGCCGCCGCCGCGCTGGCCAGCGTCGACGGCGAATTCGGACGCACCACCGACCCCGTGCGCATGTACATGCGCGAGATGGGCACGGTCGAGCTGCTGACGCGCGAGGGCGAGATCGAGATCGCCAAGCGCATCGAGGACGGCACGCGCCAGATGATGGCCGCGCTGGCGGACTATCCCGGCACGGCGGCGTCGATCCTCGACACGTGGAACCGGATCGAGGCCGGCGAGGCGCGCCTGACCGACCTGATGAGCGGCTTCCAGGACCCGGAGGCGCCCGACAACGCCGTCTCCCCCTCCGCCGACGACAGCGCGGACCGCTCCAGCGACGGCGACGATGACGACGAGGCGGCCAACGACACCACGATCGACATCGAGGCGATCCGCGCGCACATGAAGGAGCTCGGGGAACTGCACCAGAAGGTGCTGCGTTCGCTGGACAAGGCGGCCAGGCAGCGCACGCACCCGAAATCCGGCATGCGGGCCCAGGCGCCGCGCGAGGCGATGGCGCAGAAGGTACTCGAGATCCAGCTCGTGCCGCTGTTCGTCGACCGCTGCGTGGCGCAGCTGCGCGAGCGCACGGACGAGATCCGGCGCCAGGAGCGCACGATCATGCAGTGCGTGACGACGCGGGCGAACATGTCGCGCAAGAGCTTCATCGCGTCGTTCACGGGCCGCGAGACCGATCCCGCCTGGCTGCAGGAGCTGATCGACGCGGGCGAGCACTACTCGAAGAAGGTCGCCAACCAGGCCGACACGATCCAGGAGTCCCAGCGCAAGCTGACCCAGATCGAGGCGTACACGCACCTGCCGGTGTCCGAGATCAAGGAAACCAACCGGCGCCTGTCGATCGGCGAGGCCAAGGCGCGGCGCGCGAAGAAGGAGATGGTCGAGGCCAACCTGCGCCTCGTGATCTCGATCGCGAAGAAGTACACCAACCGAGGCCTGCAGTTCCTGGACCTCATCCAGGAGGGCAACATCGGCCTGATGAAGGCGGTGGACAAGTTCGAGTACCGCCGCGGCTACAAGTTCTCGACCTACGCTACCTGGTGGATCCGCCAGGCGATCACGCGCTCGATCGCGGATCAGGCGCGCACGATCCGCATCCCGGTCCACATGATCGAGACGATCAACAAGCTCAACCGCATCTCGCGCCAGATGCTCCAGGAAATGGGGCGTGAGCCGACGCCGGAAGAGCTGGCCGAGCGCATGGAGATGCCCGAGGACAAGGTGCGCAAGGTCATGAAGATCGCCAAGGAGCCGATCTCCATGGAGACGCCGATCGGCGACGACGAGGACTCGCACCTCGGCGATTTCATCGAGGACCAGTCG
>Ga0102944_1000600_pt1 | contig 26982 bp, 26 predicted proteins | sample SalPonD_shore_MG_FD_78172 | JGI IMG/M metagenome (GOLD analysis project Ga0102944, IMG submission 78172) | Salt pond soil microbial communities from South San Francisco under conditions of wetland restoration - Salt Pond MetaG... | ecosystem: Environmental > Aquatic > Marine > Intertidal zone >...
AAGTAAAAAGAAGACAACTAAAAGATAATTTTGATGTCAAATTTATTACGTATAAACGCACGCGTAATCAAAATTTTGTCAAATTCATTCCACATTTGTGACATTTTTTAATTACGTGTCACATCTTTATATTAAAGTATAATATTTACTATTAAGAAGATAATTAATAGAAAGTAAATCAAATTTGTAATTTAGTTTTATTTTAAGAAAATTAAAAATTTAAAAATTAAAAATAATCAAATCAGTATGAATTGCATCAATTCATTGGGAGACAGCTTAAAGCAGGAGATGAAACGATAAAAATATCACAAAAAGAATCTAAAAAAAATAAAGAATAATTTTTTTAATATAAAAGATTACTGAGGAAAAAATTCTTTCAGGAACAAAAGAGATAAAAAAATTAGAAATATTTTATAGAATAATATGGGAAGTATTTATCATATAAGGCGCGTTTTTCGGGTGTATCAAGATGCTCATAACGACGCCCTTGGGTTGATGAGGGTACATGATTGAGCAACCCTTCACGTATATCTTGCGGACACTCATTTGCCTTCAGATAGGTGATTAGACTATGTCTGAAATAATGCATTGAGAAATGAAAACTCAGGGCTTTTCTAATCTGTCGATAGCTATATTCTGCAAATCCTGTCCCAATATGGTCTGGCTTGCTCGGGCTCGGGAATAACCATTCCTCTGAATCCAAAGTAAGAATATAATTCTTTAAATATTCTGTGAGACGTCTGGGAATAAAAAACATTAATGCATCTTCTATTATACGCGTTGATTTTCGCGCATTTTTTTCAAATCCTGTCTCAAGGAAACGCTCCCCTAAATTAATATTATCAATTTTAATTGATAACAACTCAGAGCACCGGGCGCCTGTGCAAATCGCTAAGCCAAAAAATATAAAATGCCGTTTTGACTTATTTCTCTTACAATATTCAATAATTTGAAATATTTGCTTTTTTGTCAGTAACTTAATCTCTTGTTCTGATTTTTTTTTAATGTCTGTTGGCTTTTTAGTGAATTGAAAAATTCTCTTTGACGGAACCGGATTAGAGAAATCGATATCTTTCTTAAGCTGAATACTTTCTACAAAATCAAAAAAACTCGATAAATATGCTCTATAGGTGTTTTTTGTATCTTTTTTTAGATTCTTTTTATCAATTACATCTCTAAAATAGTTTCTTACATCGATTTTCGTGATTTTATCCGCAGGTTTATTGATATATTCAAAAAAGAGTCGTATAACACTTTTATTATTATAATAAGCGTAATCGCTGCGTTTTTTGACTTCATTTAGATATGAATTTACATAAAATTTATTGACTCCTGTAAGATGTAATGGTTTTTCTCCCTTGAAATGACTCTCATAACCCTCATACTGAGAAGTATGATCCTTTTTTTCTTCAGATCTCATTATATCACCGCATATTTGTTTTTGTCTTTCTCAAATCTTTTTATTATTGATGTTTCGATAAGTTCGTTAATCAATTCAATAATTTCAATTTCAGAAAGATCCGAGAGAATTATTTGTAATTCCATCTCATCCCTGGGTTTCTCTTCAAGTAAGTTTATAATTAATCCTTTTTGGTATTCTCGTAGGGGTTTATCTTCTTTCTTGGTTGCTTTTTGAGCAATTGCCTTCATGATTTCTTGTTGCGATTTGAGAAGATCATTATACTTTTGTTCCATATCTTTCAATCTCTCTTTTATATCGTCTTGAGTTTCTTTGCGTAGTCGCTCTCGTACTCCTTGCTCAACGAGAGCATCAATCGCGTAACGAGCAAGTGAGCTTACACTTGCGAAACCATTATTATCGGCAAAATCTTCCCATTTTTCTTTTTGATTATTAGTAACTCTAATGCTAATATTAGTTTTATACTCAACTGGTTTTTTGGGCATTTAAAATCAATTTCTTTTTTATATTTTTTTGATAGTAACAGAATATTTTTGGTGTATATATATGTATTACGTTTAATCACATTTAACCAATAATAACTAACTAATAACATAAAATATTTACATAAAAATCTTAAAATAGTTAATAAGTATAAAATTTTAATGTGAAAAAAATGGTTTGAAGAAGATAATGTGGGAGAGGAAAAAGAGCGATTCCAAATAAGTGTAGATTTAATCTCCTTAAAAACTCTCACTGATGAGGATATTGGATTTACTGGAGAATTTTATTTTAAAACAGATGGACCTGACAATGTGTTTAAAGCGAGATATCCTCATGCAGGAGAAATAAAGCTTGCAAAAAACCAAACCTTCACATCCAAGGCAGATATGAGTGTTTGGAGTCAATTCGAAACAATAAGAAGAGGAGAAAAAAAACCTATAACCCTGAAAGTTGAATTACGTGAAAAAGATCCGTTAAGAAAGGATGAAGTTATTGCTGAACAAGAAATAAAGATAGATTTACCGGAGAAGACAAGATATATTATTTTACAAGATAAAGACGAAAAAACAAAAGCTAAATTAAGAATCCAATCAACCCGTACGCGATATTAAATTTTAATAATCTTAAAACACCTTTATTATTTTTATTTTAATCCCTGAAAACGCTCTTAGATAGTTATTATTCATTTTTAAAAAAAATTTGATAATACAGAATTGACGAAATTGTAAGATTTAAATATTAGAGAATAATTTTGTTTAACGTTTCAGAAATTTAATTTTGAAAACAAAAAGAGATAAAGGGTGAAATCAAAATGTTAATAATAACTCAGCATTGGTGGCCACATGGGCAATCAGAAAAAGTTGGAAAGGTATATCTTGACTCCATGAAAAAGTTTCCTGATGATAAAACAATTTCAAAACCCATTGTACGCTCTGCCATTTGGACTATAAAAGATGGTGCAGTTAGCATTACAGTATATGATATTCAATCGGGAAAAATAAAGGAAGCTATGGATCTAGCGATGAAAAGATTAATAATGATATCAGAATCCATTGAAGGATTTAAATATGAGATAAATATTGCTTATGATCTTGTAGAAGGTTTGCCACTAGTTGGATTAGCAGCTTAAGAATAAATACTACAAGGAAATAATTACTTTTTAATTTTTTTTTATTGTATTTATGACTATTCTAAGAAATAAGAGATTGAGATTAAATTTAAACAAGTCTTTGTTAATAAAAGTATGCTTAATAGGAAAAAATTATTTTTCTTTTTCCTTTTCAGACCTTTTTTTCTCAAACATGTCTAAAATTACTTCAAGATTTATATTGTTAAACGCTTCAAATCCCAAATCAAATAAGTTCTTAACTGAATCATGAGCCATATCACTTATACCTGTATCAACATCCAGTTTAGTTAATAAATCTTTTACATCTTCTTTTGTGAAATTGGGAGGATTCTCACTTTTAAACTGTTCAATTAATTTAGACACATCCAGATTCGTTTTCTCAAATTTATAGTCAGGTTCTTTATCCATTTTATTTCACGCGTATGTTAAATTATATCTTATTCAGGATTTTTTAAAGCATCGATTATTTTTATTATTCCTTCAGCTAAATCATACCGCTGATCTCGATATTTATCTCTATTTAATTTTTTTTCTATATTCAGTGGGTTTCCCACTCTCACAACTAATCCATCTATATCGATAATATTGAATATTTTCGTTTTACGAGTTATAACAGCGACAGGTATGATGGGGGAATTACCTGCTATTGCAAATTTTATAATGGACGCCATTGCTTTAATCTGGGTTTCCTCGTCAAGTTTAGATGGTGGAGTCATTGCTACAAGATCATTTTTTTGGTTGAGATATTCAAAAACTTTATCGACAGGTTCTTGATCCTCTTTGCTTTCTGTGCTTCTAAACATCCCCAAAGTTTTTAAAATTGGTCCGTAAACAGGGTGCCGAATTAATTTTGGATCTAGCATAAAATGAATCTGTCTTCCCGATAATTGAACAATAGCCATCATATCTCTAAGGACATTATCACTAATGGTAGTGATTATAGCTTTATCATGTAGAGGAATTTTTTCTTTCCCTTCAATCTTTAAATTTGTAAATGTCTCTAGCGCTAATCCAGCAACACCATTTGCTAAACCATAAAGAACTTTATTAAAATTTTCCCGACCACCTATCTTATCAAAAACTTTATTTCCTTCTTTTTCCTCTTCCACTTCTGTCATTTTTATTATCCTCCTTATAGGTTATATATGAAATCATTTACTTCTTCCATTCTTTTTTCGTAATATTTTTTTAATTCTTTCTCAGATACGAATGTTGGAATTACGTTTTCTGTGAACATATCGAATATTGTTGATAATTTCGCTCTGTGTTGAGCTGTTTCCAGAAATTCTACTCCAATATCTCTCAGTTGATCTATAAGTTTTCTAAAATCTTCCATTTTTTTATGTTATCTTACTAATTATTTTTAAATTCACACCTAAGAGGCGTATTTGAATTATGATAATTATACAATTAAAAATACTCTCATTTAAAAAGATTTTAATATGATTCAAAATATTAAGAATTTCTAATATAGAAAAATAGGTAATAAAAAACTCCTTCCTCCACCTTAAGAAAAATTTCAAAAGAGTGGTTGATTAAGTAGATTTAAAAGTAAATTAAAAGACTTCCCATTTTCCGCAACGAGAACCCCACCGAGCGATTACTTCATTACCCTTTTCTGGTATCCGAACCTGGATTATCTCACAGTTGTTAGGGCAATCATTACAATGGAAGGTAGAGGTCTTAAACCTAACGTCAGTTACATCAAGCCCTCGAAAAGAAGTTTCATGACCATTTTCTAAATAATAATCTCGTACTAAAATACACATACCTAAGGCACCCATAAGAACGTTGAGCTCTTTATTGACGTCAGGTACAGTAACTTTACATTTTAGATGTCTCTCGAAGGCCTCTACGATTCCTTTATTATAAGAAACTCCTCCTTGAAACACAACTGGTTCTTCTAAATCTTTCCCTTTTGATAAATTATTCAGATAATTACGTACGAGAGAATCACATAAACCAGCGATGATATCTTCCTTAGAATGGCCCGCATTTTGTTTATGAATCATATCGGATTCCGCAAATACTGTACATCTTCCAGCAATAGAAACTGGGTTTTTCGATTTCACCGCATAATCACCAAAATCCTCAATGGGTATACCCAACCGAGTCGCTTGATGATCAAGAAAAGAACCGGTTCCCGCAGCACACACAGAATTCATGGCAAAATCAACGATAATTCCATCCCTTAGAATTATAATTTTACTATCTTGCCCTCCAATTTCCAAAATTGTACGGACATCAGGATACAAGGATTGAGTAGCTACAGCATGAGCAATGATTTCTGTTTTAGCCAAATCGCCCCCGACAACTGCTTTTGTCAAATATCTTGCTGACCCCGTTGTTCCCACAGATCGGATAGTATATTCTTGCAAAATGTCATTTTCCTCAATATGCTCTCGGAGTTTAGATATTCCTACTTTCACAGAATCAATAGGAGATCCTCGGTTTCTAAGGAACACATGACTTAACACTTCTCCATCAGTGTCCATTAAAACGAACTTGCAAGATACGCTACCTACATCTATTCCCAAAAAGGCATCTCTTTTCTTTTCATCTGTCCTGATTTTTTCTGTTGCTTGGACCATACTCTTAAACGTGATTTTTAATTGATATTTGAATATTTTAAAAAATGTTGGTGGTAAATCCAATCTCTCTAAAATATTAAGAACTATTGATAATATTTAAATTGAATTATAAGTATTATAAGAGTCGATTATTTAATATTCTATTTAAATACTCTTTTAATAAAAACACGACTTCTTTTTTAAAGAGTCTCATTAATAACAAATTATCAAAAATATTATTTTTTTAATTTCAGAACTTAAATAAATATAATTTATTTTCAAAAATATATTAAATATGTTCTCAAATGGTGGAAAAAGTACAAATAATATGAAATTATACCGATATTAATATCAAATAAGAATTGTAATAATTCAGACATTTAATTTACAGCTAAAAGAGATTTCAATGAAACTCTCAGAAAAATTTATAAATCAATGTCGTAAGCCAACAGGGTTCTTTGGGAAATTAATGGCTAAAGGTATGAATAAAGGTCATTCTGAAATGGCATCATGGGGGTTAAAAGCTATTCAGATCAATTCTGATGATATTATTTTAGATATAGGATGTGGTGGTGGGCAAAATGTCTTCAATATTGCTCAACAAATTAAAGAAGGGAAAATATATGGAATCGATTATTCTGATATCTCTGTAAAGGTTTCGAAAAAACTAAATAAGAAATTTATCAAATCTAGGATAGTTGAAATAATGAAGGCTTCAGTGTCTTCATTGCCTTTCTTTGAAGATACTTTTGATTTAGTGACTGCTTTTGAGACTTATTATTTTTGGCCTGATTTGATCAATGATCTAAAGGGGATTCTGAAAATGTTGAAACCAACTGGTAGTCTACTCTTAGTAAATGAAGCTTTTAAATGTGAGAATGAATCCCTCAGAAAAAGAAATGAAAAATGGTCAAAATTAGGGAATTTTCCAATCCACACTACTCAAGAAATCGACCAATTTTTAGAAGAAGCGGGATTTTCTAATATAAAAATAATGATTGAAGAAAATCAAGAATATTTTCTCGCATTAGGTAGAAAGACTTGATTTGATTAATATAAAAAATATTTAATATAGAAGAAACTCTGTAATCATAATTATAAAGCTTTATTTCGCTTCGATTATATCAACACATTCATTATAAAAGTTATTTCCAAAATGATGATATAAACTTTTTATGCCATTAAATTCAGATTCTTTCTTCTTGTCTTCAATCCGTTTTTTACGGCGTGAATTCATTAAATCAACAAATGCTTCTAAACGAGTCCGAAATCCTTCAGTTCCGCTCTGTTCATCGAAAGAAAAATAGATTATGGGTAAATTAAACTCCTTTTTTAAGTGGTTTGTTATTATCGTACGAGCAGTGACCTCGGGCATGCAGGTAAAGGGATATTGATGGACAAACCCATCTAAGCCCGCTCGTGCATTATCGATATACTGTCCGATAACCCACACACATTCTCCCCCAATATCCATAGGGATATATGGTTTAGCTACATGCTCATACCATTTTCGATGAAAATTCACATGGAGCTTATGGGTGATCCAATCATATAAGCTTAAACTTTGGAAAATTTCTACTCCCATTTCCCCTAATTTTCTACGAATATCAAGATTAACGTAAGGTTCTAAGTCAATATAAATTTCTCCTGCGATGCCAATTTTCATAGGATTCCGAGATTTATTGATATCCATATTGTTGAAATCTTCTTTAATAACAGATTTAAAATGTCTTAACTCTTTAAAAGTATTTGCCTCATCGAGTTTATGGACTAAATTGTTAACTATATCTGTAGTGTCGCCCTTATTTTCTTCATATGCTCGAAACACCCCTTCAGCCGTATGAATATCTTCAAGGTATTTGCATTTTTTCAGAAAAAAGATGACCGCTTTTACAAATTCTGAGTAATGAAATAACCCTTTACGAGGAGCCACTTCAAAAAGTGTTTTAACCCAACCAAAATCTAAAAGATCAGCTTGATCGAGAGGGATTAAACGAAAATCTTTATATCCTACATCGCGAAAAATCCGTTCCTGGACGCTGGCGTAAAATCCAAACCGACAAGGACCACAATCAATAGCCATAATGATTGTATCGGCACCCTTATCTAAGGCACTTTTTAATTCACCCAATGTTGCTTTAAACGGAAAACATACAAACTCGGGACTATGTTTTACACCGAACTTTATTAGATTTCTATTTACTGGTTCTGGTAAAACAACTTCCACGCCAAGGTTTTCAATTAAACTTTTAAAAGCGACCCAACTTGTACCCATTCGTGGAAATGTAACTTTAGGGGAAGTCATATTCGTTATTCTTTTTGTACGCTTTATTGTATTTGTAATAATGATTGAGAATTAAAAATAACTATGATTTATGTATTAAAAAGGAAGTCAATATGATAAAAATATGAGATGTATGATTTTTTGATGAAGAAAAGAGGAGTAAATTTTTTTTATATGTATTCTTGAGGTTTATTCCTAACCAATATCACTCAGCGAATGGCACTAAATAGATTTTATCATTAATTTGTTTACCTTTGACAAGTTCATATCTTCGCAAGATCGCAAATTTATTTTCAATCTCTTTTTCACTCAAATCAAATTTATTAGCAAGTTCCTCTTTGGTTGCTCGATGATTAGATTTGATATACTCATAAATCTCTCTCTGTTCTTCTGTTAAACTTTCTACACCAGATTTCCCAGTCATTTCTTCTATTCCTTTTGCTGATCGTACTCCCATAGGATCGCACGCTTTAAGCGTCATTTTCTCATCTATATAACAATCCTCGCACAAGATTTTCCCTCCATATTGAAGAATATCTTCTTTTGCTATTTCTTCTCCACACTCTTCACATTTCACAATTTCTTTACTCATTTGAAAAACCTTCTTTTCTCAATTTAATAGTGTCTTTACTGTTTGAAATATTTATTTTTTTAAAATTTTGAAGATTTTAAATTATTAATTGCTATGAAACTGTAGAGAAATCTATAAATATCACTTCAATATCTGTTATAAATATTAAATAAAATTAAACATGAGTGTTTTAAATTGGTACACATAGTAGAGGAAGGAAAATTTAATGAGAATGCATATTTATTAGATGCTGAATTTATGAAAACCGAGAAGACGTGCGCAATATACGTGATTGAAAGCAATGGAAAAAGATTAATGATAGATACCGGGGAGGCTTTAAGCGCGAGAAGATTAATTAAGAAAATAAAAAGTTTTGATATTTACCCTATTCATCAAATTTTATTAACTCATGCCCACTGGGATCATATTCAAGCCTTACCAAAATTAAAACGGTTAATGAAAGATACAGAAATAGAAGTATTTGCCCATGAAAATGCCCTTGAAATACTTAAAAACCCAGAGAGAATGAATGAATTTTTTGGATACCGTGTAGATCCAATCGAAGATGTGAATCCGTTAAAACAAGATGATATATTAAATCTAAATGGGTTAGAATTAAAAATTCATGAATTATTTGGTCACACACAAGATTCTATTGCTATTGAGGATTTAAAAAATAAAATTCTTTATGTAGGAGATGCCATAATCGATAAGATTGATAAAAATACTTACGTACCTGTATTATTTGGTCCTGATTTTGACGAAGAGAGCTTGCTCAAAACGTATGAGAAATTAAGAGGTCTAAAAAATGAGATTGATGCTATAGCTGTAGCACATTTTGGAGTATGGGAAGGAGATGATATGGAGAAATTAGTTAATGAAGTGGAAGATCTGTATTTTAAAGCGAAAAAATCATTAATTGAATGGTATAATCAAAATCCTTCAGTAGAATATGTTACTAAACAATATCAGCGTCATATCGTTCCAAATTCGGAAATATTCTCGGAAGAGCATCTTATGGGATTACAATGGAATATTGAACAGAATCTAGATACAATGAAAGCCGCAGGATTTATAAAATAGTCAATTTAGGTAAAGAAATCTAATCTATTTTGTCTATATATAAATAAAGATATAAAAATAATAAAATTAGTAAAAAGATAATTAAAAAATTCTAAAAAATATCAGCTTCTTGCCTTTTTTTTTCTTGGTGAGAATCTGCTCTCAACTTTTTCTTTTTGCGTTTAATCATTTCAACAAAGGATTCGATTCTTGTGAGTAAACCCGCTTCACCGCTATGTTCATCCATAATGAGAGCAAGATATGGGATTCCAACTACCTTCATATCTCTCATTATTAATTCTGAGATAATACTGTCAGGTCCACATGCAAAACTTATCAGAAAAATAATTCCATCAATCTCATCGCGTCCGTCTGTCATATAATATCGACATACTTGCATAATTTCCTCTTCATGGATCCAGTAATTTTTAAGTTTTTTATTCACCACTACGGATACTTTGAACATTGATTCCGGCATATTTTCTTTCGTTAAAACTTCTACATCCCTTTCTCTGAGCTTTTTCTGAAAATCCAAATTAATATAAGTGTCAAATAGATTGTATTCGTGCCCTATTAGTAATAATCGAATTTCACCTTCAATTTTTCTTTGAGGTAATTTAAATGGTTTATCCATTCGCACTAACCTTAAGGCATGAATAACCGGTGCTCCATTGCTAAGAAATTTCTTATATTCATGGTAATAATGTTTTGCCTCTTCATATGCTTCTAATGATTTAGAACGCCCTACTCCTAATTGTTTTCCAAGTTCTATCGCGGAAATGTTTACAGGAAATTCCTTCACATTAACTTCAAAATTTAATAATCTCGGCACTCCCGGTAAAATTTTAACTACATCAGGAAGAGAAATAAATTTCGGACAAAAAAAACCGTCTTTAACTTCAGACACATATCGAGGAACGAATATATAATCTAAATCTGGATTATTATCAATCAGATGCATAACATGTCCATAATATATCTTCATTGGTATGCACAGTTCTCCGAAACCTTGCTGTACTCCTGTTTCCACTATTTTTTTATTCGTGGGTGGACTTAGGACAATCTCTGCGCCGAGTTCTTCTAATAATTTTTTCCAGAATGGAAAATATCGATAATAATGAAGAGCCCTCGGTATTCCCACTTTTGGTTTCTTATTGTGTTCACTTGTTTCTGATGCAGTTTCCATATTGTAAACCTCAATACTTAGGCATTAGGCTTTTCATAGACTAAAAGATCTTTAATTCTACTCATTAAATTCTCCGTTAATCTCTTTAGTTCATCGTAGTCCGGCATAGGTTTATCAAAATATTTTGCATGTTCCATGAAAGGTTCTCCCGCTTTGAATGTCTGTCCATGACCAAAATATAGGTTTTTAGCATGTTTCGGATATGTATTCTCAGTACCTGTGATACCAACTGGAATAATAGGAACTTTCGCTTCAATAGCTAACCTCACTGATCCTGTATGACCCTCAAGTACTGTACCGCCCCCTCCAGAAGTAGTACCTTCTGGGTATACCATAACAATCTTCCCTTCTTCTAATAGAGATCTTGCATAGTTGAAACAATGTACATCACCTTCCCCTCTTTTTAGGGGAAATGCATGATGAGTTCGTACCCATGCATTAACTACTGGAATTTGAAATAATGATTGTTTAGACATCTGCCATAACATACGTTTTTTAGATATTTCCAGAGCATAAGCATTCATGATTACATCCCATTCAGAATTATGATTTGAGCAAATAATCGCACCACCTTCACTTGGAACATTCTCTTTATATCCAAGTACTTTAATAGGAGCGAAATTATCGCAAAGGAATTTCATTACTGGATATGTGATTCCGTGTTGAATTACTTTTTGGAGCTCATATCTGAGTCCAAATTCATCTAATACTTTTAGAAGTGTCAACCAAGCATCATCTATAGACCGTAATAAATAATTTTGATAATGTTTCAGCCAATATTTAAAGCCTTTTTCTTTCTTAGCTTGTTTAGCATCCTCTGGAGAACCAATAGATAATTCTTCAGGTTTTTTTTTATGTTTTATTACTCTTTTAGCAAAATTACCTTTTCCTTCCTTCAGATCAACTACTTTTTGGTGTAATTCATCTGTTAATTTCCTAGCAAGTTCTGGAGTTAGTTTATCCTTATACTCATCGTAATAAATTGGGTTCCCTACTCGACAGCGAACTTGAACAGGTGTTCCAATTAATTTTCCTTTTGGTAAAGCATCCCTAGATCCAATAACTGCAACAGGTACGATTGGTACCCCCATTTCCACAGCTAATCTAACTGCTCCTGTTTTGAATGGAGCAATAGATTCATCCATGCTTCGAGTACCTTCTGGAAAAATACCTATCCATTCATCCCTTTCAATTTTATTTTTAGCATATAGCCAAGCATTTCTTACATCTTCTTTATTCCCTCTTTCTCCAAGAGAAAATGCGCTCAGATTTTTAAATAAAGTGCGAACGATGGGAGTCTTAAAATTCTCTGGTTTACTCATATAGTTGATTTTATGAAAACATGTGCCACCCACAAAAAACGGATCTAGGTGACTTTCATGATTACTAACCACAATTCCTCCCCCATATTCGGGAAAGAGTTCACCGTCTTCATATACTGCTTCATATCTCCAAATTAACCTCATAGCTTGTTTTACCCATATTTCTGCAAGCCACCATTGTATTCGCTGCTCTTTCTCTGTCAATTCTAATAGATCGATGATCTCATGATACAAATCATTGATTGGGTCAATTGGGTTATATTTTAATATCTTATAAAGTGTGTTTTGATGTGACTTTTTCCACTTTAACTCCTCTGATTTAGATTCTTCCTCTTCTTCCCACTCGGCAATACTCTTTTGCTTGATTTCCTCAACTTCTTTTTCTAACTCACTTTTACTTGTTACCAATTTAATATCAACTCCTTATGTCTTAATTTTTAAAGATTCTTGAGCTTTAGAATCTGAATTTTTCTTATATTTTATTCCAAATATATCCATTAACTCATATAAGGATTCGATTAATATGTTTGGTCTATATTCGATTAATAAGTCTTTATTACTAATACCACTAGCGATTCCAATTGTCCATATACCAGCTTCTTGTCCAGCTTCAATATCTGTAGGCATATCTCCAATCATTACAAATTGATTCGCATTTGATTGTGAAAATTGTTCTAAAACAGGTTGTAATGCTTCAGGATTGGGTTTTAATGACGGTAAATCGTCAGCACCATAAACTCCTTTAAAATACTTTTTAATTTGTTTCTCTTCAATATGATGTTGTAAATTTTTTGATTGATTATGTGATATTATATAAAGTTCATATTTTTTACTCAATTCTTTAAGTAATTCAACAGCTCCAGGAAATAAAGGTGCCTCTTTCTCATAATCAAGATATCGGGTAAAGATTTTTGCTGCGACTCGTAATTTCTTAAAGTATGTCAAGTGGTTAAGTGTTGTAATAAACTTAAAAATATCATGAGATTCTAATATAATTTTTGGTAACGGATATCCCTGTACTGATTCTAAAACGCCCCCTATCTCTTTCTTAGTCTCTGATATATCAACTTCAAGTTCATATTCTTCAAATGTTTCTTGAAGTGCTATGTCGAGAGGTTCACTAATATCTAAAAGGGTGCCATCGAAATCAAATATTATTCCTTTCAACTTGTTTGATTGAATCCAATTCAAGAACTGATTATCTTTTTCCATGGTATTTAACTGCTTTTATATTATTAATCGGTTTTAAGATTGTTTTAATTAATGAATCTATTTATTGGAATAGTATATTATTTTTAGTTAAATAACTTTTTGATAAAAAGACATCTTATGTTTTTAAATATTTTTAAAAGAATGAAATTCTGATTAGTATGATTTTGAAGCAATTTTCGAACGTGAATTTTAGTGTATTTTTTAGGGATAAAATCATCTTTTCAAAAATAAATAAATAAAAAAATAAATTGAGTTAAAATTTGTAAAAGATTAGGGTTTTAGGCCTAAGTATAACAAAAGTGCTGTTATTACAACTGTCAATCTAACAATCGGAAGTAAGGCTCCGGGTGGAACTAAAGTATCAAATAGCGCTGCTATAGGGAATATAATAAATCCAATTGCAAGGTATGTAAATTTTTTTCTGAGTATACCTGTTGATTCTTTTGCTTTCACCACAGATCCAAAACCGTTAAAAACTATAACGAAAAGCAATATTGCTGCGAGTGCCCACGATGAGAAAAAGGTTAAATTAAAAGAGGTATCAATAATATTTGCTCCGGGTGAGCTTGGAAGTTCATATTTGAATGTTTGACCATCAAATGGAAAGAAAATTAATCCAATAGCAAATATTACACCAAGTACGGCAACAACCGCTAGAATTAATTTTTTCTTGTTTGGTGTGATCAATTCAGTACCAATAAGCATTGCGATAAAAATGGCGGGAGCGACCCATATATAACTCAAAAACGCATAAATTTCCGGAGGAGTTATGTTATTTTCTGTTGTTAATATCATTAAAAAGTCTGTTGCGGGTCCTAACCAAAGCATACCAATAAGAATAATCATAACTCCCGCATATTTTAATAGTTTTGCTTTTAACTTCAATCCTTTATATAGGATATAGATACCGATTAATACATTTGATAAAACCACACCCAAAGCAGAGCCACCATTCAGTAATATATCTTGAATTGCCATATTTTCACTTATCCTATGATTTATTAAGTTATGATAAAAATTATTGTTAATATAAAATGAGGTTTATATCTTAATAAATCTTGATGTATGTATTTCGATATTTTTTAGAATTAAGTTACATTTTTTAAGATAATAAAATCTTAGATTTATATAATGTTTTAAGCAAACCTCAGAATAATTTGTAATACTAAAATCTAATAATATAATTATTTTAATTTCATGGGCAAAAAAACTAAAAATATCAAAGATATTAATCTAAACGATAAAGTAAATTATAATAAACTCCTTTGGCCTTTATATCTACTAAATGGATTTCAATCCATAGCTTATGGGTCATTTATTGTTCTTATCGTTCCTTTGTCAGAGATTTTCTGGCCTACGGAAACCACTCATTTTATTGAAATGGGGCTCCTTTACTCTTCTCTTTCATGGAGCTCGGCAGTTGGAGGATTAGTTTTTGGTAGATTGATAGATAAGTATTCTAGAAAGCATATCATTATTATTATTTCTGTATTCCGTGGCATACCGATATTCTTATTAGGATTTGCTGTAGCTGGTGAAGGAACTTTAACTTGGGCTTATTTTTTAGTCTTAATCTCTATCTTTGGGTTTTTTGCTGGTGGAAGTTGGCCAGCTGTTATATCTCTTTCAAATGATACCGTACCAAGATTCCAGCGTTCCCAATTTTTCGGAGTTTATGAACTCGTTCGAAGAGCAACAAATACATCAGGATGGCTTGTAGCAACATATCTTGTCCAAATTGGGTTATGGAGAGAATTTTTTCTAGGAATTGGTGGACTGATTTTGTTGGCTGGGTTGATTTTTGCTCTACATACTGATGAACCTAAACGAGGTGGATTTCAAGAAGAACTTTTTCACGTGTTAAAAGCTGATGATGTATCCTATGAATTTCAAATAGATAAGGAAATGATGAAGAAAACAATGTTGAGTAAAACTAACCTTGTTGCACTTATTGAAGGAATTTTTACTTGGATTTTAATGTCTAGTCTAAATTTCATGATATTGAATTTTATTCAGAATCCACCGATAAATATATCTGAATTTTCCACAAGTATTTTCCTTGTTGTTTTTGGACTCACAGGAGGAATTGTCGGACAATTAATTTTGGCAAAAATCAGCGACAAATTTGCGGAAAAAAATGAACTAATTAGACTTCCTATTATTGTTATATCTATAGTTGGAGGATTAGTCACCTTCGCAGTTTTCTTTTTCCTTCCTTGGAGACCACTAACTCCAGCACAAGGAGAGGATATTGGATTTTTGTTAACTCTTCCAATAATTTGGATTATGGGAATATTATTCTTCACGTCGCGTTCTTTCTTTTCTCTTTATGTGGTCAATCAGAGTCCCATTCTCCAAGCAATTAATCTTCCAGAGGCTCAAGGGCAAATAATCTCTTGGAATCAATTTCTTGAAGCTTTTGGAAGAGGTGTAGGTCCAATTCTCTGCGGTTTTCTTCTCTCGATTACTTCCCAAAATTATCAGATAACTGTACTTCTTGTAGTTCTATGTATCTTACCGGGAGTTATATTATGGATAGTAGCACTAAGATGGTATCGAGATGATCGTAAAAGAATTCAAAAAATTTTAAGTGAAAGAGCAAAAATTTTAGAATCAGATAAAAAGGGAAGCACTTTGAGAGGAATCTTAAAACCCTAAAATAAGAAAAATTAATTTATCTTTACTATTTGAATAAATATAAATAATAACTCTTTCTATGACTTGTTAGTAAAGTAAGATTGACTCGATTAATACAATTAATCAAATGATACAATGTCTCAAAAAACGCTTGAATTTAAATTGGCATTTAGAACTCTTCTAAAACATCCAATGCGTTCATTTTTTACCTTATTATCAATTATTCTTGGTGTTGCTTTATTCTTTTCCGTAAACATTGCCATAGATTCTTTAGAAAAATCTCTCTATGATAATTTGGATCCCTCTGAATTGGGTGATGTAGAACAATGGATTTATCTTTTTAGAGGTGTTCTTATGGCATTAGCTGGTATTTCACTTATTATTTGTGTAATTATCATTAAAAATCTTATGGAAATGTCTCGAGAACATCAAATGTATGAAATTGGACTTCTAAGAACTCTCGGTATGTCAAAATTTAGTATATTTCTATTATTTTTATTCCAGATCGTGATTCTAACGGTCTTAGGGTTGATTCTAGGATTAATTTTGGGATATTTTACCTCAAATCTTTTCTTTGGACCACTTAAAACTGTTTTAAGTGCATTTTTGTCTCTGGAAACAGACTTTAATGTGAAATTAACAATATCATCTTATACCTATTCATTATCTATTATAGCAGGAGTTATTGTTCCATTAATTTTTGGTATGATACCAGCTTATAAAGCATCAAAAACTAATATTCTATCAGCATTACGTCCGTATTTGAGATCTAGAGGTGAAAAAATTAAGCAATGGAGTATTTCGATTCTAAAATTATCATTTTCTGTCTCAATTATAATTTTAAGCATCATTCTTATTAATTTAAGTTATAGTGGATTGCTTGGTTTTACAGATAGTCCTACACTTGAATCTAATTTAGCAATTATTTTTCTTTTTATCGGTGGAACAATAATCATCTCAGGATGTATTATTTTAGGGGGGACAATATTACCAATATTAACCAAAGGAGTCTCATATATTCTTAGTCCAATCTTACTCAAAATGAGGAAAATCTGTCAAAAAAATATTACGCGTAATTTGCGTCGCTCACGTAATACTTTTTTTATAATTTCAATGGCATTAGCATTATTGATCATGATAAGAATTATATTCAGTTCAATTAATGCAGGGATACTCCCTGGAGCTAGAATGAGATTGGGAGGGGATATCCATCTTGGGTATCAGTGGCATTATGATCAAACAAGAATTCCAATGAACACAAGTCTATATTTGAACCAGCTTGAGGGAATAAAGGATGTATGCGAAGTAAAAAACACAATTGGAAAAAAAAGTTTATGCGATGGTTTTGGGCTTGATTCTAATGAAGAATTTATATTATATGTTATTAATACTACTGCTTATGTAAATATCCATAAGAAAAATTCAATTTATAATTATGAGGGGAACTTAAATTTTGATAAATTTATTCATAAACTCGACGAAGATAGGACAATTTTACTACAAAAGGAGTTAGCTAATTATCTTGAAAAATCCATAGGAGATGAAGTAAATATACAAACTAATTCTTGGGCTTTTCCTTCTTTGAATACAAATCTCAGTATTGTAGGTTTAATTGATATCTTACCTGGTATCTTTCATTCATATTTCGTAGGAAATGAACATGAGATGGAATATTCTGGAATAATCTCATGGAATACATATTTTAATTTAACCGGATCAGATATTGATGAAACAACATCATATTTTTGGGTTGGATGTGTAGATTCTTTAAAAGCCAATGATATTAGAAATCGATCTTATAATTTATATCAAAATCTCGGGGGTATTTGGGCTACTGCAGATTTTGAGAATGAATGGGCTTATCGAACAGTGAACGATGAAATTTCTTTTATATCTGAAATTGTAAATTTAATATTAATTATTATCGTAAGCATTCTTTATATGGCGATGATTATTTCTGTTTTTGGAATGATAAGTTCTATGATAATGAATGTTATCCAGAGAGGCAACGAAATCGGGGTTTTTAGAGCAATCGGAACTTCAAAACTACAAATTTTAAAATTGATTTCAGGGGAAATTTTAATTATAGGTTTTACTTCGATAATGGTGGGAATTTTCTGTGGAATACTTGGTGGATATTCCTTATCCAATGTACCATTCATACCTTATGTTCCATTTATTTTTACAATAAATTGGTATAATATTTTAATTATATCATTAGTATTATTATCATTAACAATTTTAGGATCAATAATCCCATCAATAAAGGCTAATAAACTTGCTATCATAACAAATATAAGAAAAAGAGGGATATAATTGGAAAAGACTAGAAAAAATATTCATAGGAATGGACCTGTTTTAATTTTGGAAAATATTTATAAAATATATGAGCTTGGTAAAACAAAAGTAGTCGCTATTAATGGTGTGAGTTTAAAAGTTAAAAAAGGAGATTTTATTTCCATCATGGGACCTTCTGGTTCTGGTAAAACTACTTTATTAAATCTAATGGGTGCATTGGATACACCTACAAAAGGTAAAGTTTATCTAAATGGATATGATTTGGAAAATTTAGATGATTCCAAACTAACTAAATTTCGAAGGAACAAAATAGGATTCATATTCCAATTCTTTAATTTAATTCCTGTTCTTTCTTGCTATGAGAATGTAGAATTACCCTTAATCATAGCTGGGCTAAATAAAAAAGAACGGATGAATCAAGTTGATGAAATATTGAAAAAAGTAGAATTAGAACGATATAAAGAACATAAACCCAATGAATTATCAGGGGGACAGCAGCAAAGGGTAGCAATAGCTAGAGCTTTAGTTAATAAACCAAGTATTGTTCTTGCTGATGAAATCACTGGAGATCTTGACAGTCACACCGGAGATATGATTATGGATTATCTTATATCGCTTAATAAATCTGAAAATCAAACCATTATAACAGTAACTCACGATATTAATATTGCTAAAAAAACCAATACTATTTATCAAATTCAAGATGGTAGATTGAGTAAAACCATAAGAACTTAGAAAAAAAGAAAAAAATTATTAAAAATCCTAAATCTCGAAAAAGGCTCTAAATGGTATCACTAAAAGATCTCCTACAATATAAATTCCCATTAATATTGCTAAAATTATCGTCCATATTTCTAAGTTAGGGTTTATAATGGCATTAACTAGAAAAATTCCAAACATCCAAACCAGTTGATAGAATAGTTGTAATAATAAAATTGGGATATATTTTTCCGGATCAGAATATCCGAATATTGAGAGAAATCCCAAAACCAACCATAAAGAAGCTATAATGCCAAAAAGATAAGAATTCTGTGCAGGCCAAGCGAAAATATTATAAAATATGTTTGGAAGAATAAGCATAAGCAATCCTATGGGAAGAAGAGTACAAATATTAAATAAAAACATAACTCGGAGTTTAGTTGCTGGTTCTATATTTTTTATTTTTTCAAAAATTTTGAATCACCATGAACAATTTTGATAATAGGGAATATTTAATGATTTATTGGGATAGCTTACTATTTAAACATTTACTCTTAACCTTAAAATAATTATTAAAGGGTATATGATAAAATCCTTTTATTTCGTATTTTTTTGTTTGACTATTTAAAAAAGTATCTTAATCCAATGATAATAATAAAAGAAAACACTATGAAGACTAAAACGAAGTAATATATCAATGGAATATTTAGTAATACATACATAGGCCCCACAAGTGAATACCCTAAGAATCTTAAACTATTAATGATCGCAGAACTCGTGCCTCTTGCCTCGGGATTTAAATCCATAGATTCTTTAAAGAGCGCAGGCCAAATAAAAGCAGAACCAACATATATAGTAAAACTAATTATCATAAACCCCAGTATTGATTGGCTAATAGGCATTCCAATTATAGCGATCATTAGTATGAATCCAATCATCATCATAATTAATGGTTTAACCTTGTTCAAAATATATCCACTAAAGGGTGAGATTCCTATTGAAATCAACCCATTTATAGTAAGTATTAGACTAACATAATTTGTAATCTCCACTTGTGAGAGTCCTGATATTGCTATTTTAATTTGATCGTTTAAGGTGTTAGTTAAGGTTATAACAGAAAAAAAGCCAAAAAAACCTAGCATTCCAAGAAGGGTTATATTCAATTTTAGATTATTTCGTATTTGATAAAATAAATCAATAATACTAGACTTAATACTTTCGAACTTGTTTTTTCCATTCAATTCATAGGTTCTACAAACTAAGGCTTCACATTGCTTCAAGGCATAAATAAAAAATACTAAAGAAAAGAAAGTGATTATAGGATTGATGATAAAAAGAATTCTCCAATCTATATTTGCTAATAATCCTGAAATAAAAGCACCTCCACTTACTCCAATTCCAGCAGAAGAGTTATATAGCCCCATTATTAATCCTTCCTTTTTTTCCGGTGTTATTATTGATAAAATAGCTAACACCGTAGGATTAATGAATGCGAAACCAATTCCTTGAAATAGAAATCCTGCTAAAAATAGGAAATAACTTCTCACCATAACAGAGAGAAATGCTAAGAGAAGTCCTAAAAGAAAAATAAGATATCCTGCATAAACTACCTTTTTTCGATCTACAATATCAGAAAAGGATCCAGCAAATAGCTGTATAATCGCAAAAGGTAACATATACACGAAGAAGGCTAGAGAAATAAGCGAGACTGAATCAAGATAAAAATTTAATCTTAGTTGTTCAAAAATAGGAACTAATGCATTCGTGCTTAATGGACCGAGAATTGAAGATATTAGAATTAAATAATAGCGGGTTCTAAAGTGTTTTTCCACATTATAAACCTAATTTTTTGAATACAACAATTTTAGATTATTTAAAATAAAGGAAAGATCAATAAATACCTTGGTTTTATAATTTTAAGATAGATTTTAAATCTCTAACCACAAGATATGAAATAATATTTGAATTAAACGAGTTAAACTTTATAACATATATTAAAAAAAATGTAGAAAAAGTTAAATATCAAGTGTTCTGAGCTTACGGGAAAGATTTCTTCTCTTTAAAATTTTCATGAAATCATCTTTTCTCTGATTCAGTTGATTTAGATATAAATCCAATTTGTCAAAATTACTAAAGAAATGTTCCTCCCCATTGGCAATAATTTTCACTCCCCTGTTGTCCTTATGAATAACAGCATAAATTCCACCTATATTTGAATCATGTTTTATAAAGACTTTTTCCTCTTCGTTTTTTTCATTCCCTTTTTTAGCCCAAAAATCATTTTTTAATAAATACCCGCGATACATACTCATTTTTTTTTACACACACAATCTTATAATTTTAATAGATAATCCCGAGAAATCATGCTTATATATTAGTTATGATCTTCGGGATAAGATCTCAATAATATATGTAGATAATTGAGCCGTTCATTATTATACCAGTGTATTATTCAGATTATACATTATCCAGATATTATATTTTGATTTTAATACCAATTTCTATGCATATATTATTATATTTTAATGAACTCAAAATTCCTTTTTAAATCAAATAGTAAAATATTTTGAACTATTTACTAAATTAAATTTACTGAGGGTCAAATATTTGTTATTTCCACTGGAAAAAAACAAAAAATTTCCTGGTACTTGACGGGCTTTTTATCATTCTAATTGAATATGAATATTAAAATTTTATAAAAATCTATTATATCTATGAATCAATAAAATGATTTAATCAGACATCATTTTTATAAAAATTTTTAATTTAAGGTTGAAAACTTATATACCTACATATTATATACGATTTTTAAAGATTTATTTGATTATCACTTGTAACTTTTTTCATAATATGTACGGGTTAATGGAACAAAACATTCTAAAAAAAAAACCTTTATAAAATTCAAAATCCAATTTTAAACAGTATAATTATACCAACTAAAGAAAAATGATTAGTGAAACAGAATTCTTTACTAAAATTATTGAAAAATATTCTGATATTAATCATGATCCAATCAAAATTGAATTGCTGAAAAGCAATGCAATAAGAGAACTAATGGAAGTTCAATCTAATAAGGAAAAGCAAGATTTTATTCAAAATGCAATGCCAATCATTCTTTCATTATTTAGAGAGGAGTGTGTTGATCCGTTTGATGTTTGCAGTAAAGATATCGAAAAATTATCATCAAATGAGAAGCAAAAACTTACGAAAATTCTTAAAGAAATAAATTAGGGGAGTACAGGATTAATTTTATTTTACAGGGAACTTCCAATTAAGCTAAAATAGTTCAATTAGTATCAAAATAGCCAAAATCAAGAAGCTTGCAAAATTCACAAGCGGTAGATATTTTTCAATATCATTTACCCTTCTTTTAATCGTTTCGAAAATTCTGATACCTAATAGAGTTATGCCAACTAAAGAAAAATACACTCCGAATGCATAAGTTATCATCAATAAGTATGGATTAATCCCCGTAAATGCTAACCCTAATAGAGCGAATTCCTCTTCATGAGCGAATCCTAAAAGAAATGCAAATGAGACAATAGATCTTAGATTTAATGCTCGATTTTTGAAATGCCGATGGAAATGAGTGTGCTCCCCAATTTCTTCATGATAATGCACATGCTTATGCCCTTCTTTCACTTGCTCGTCATGTGAATGGCTAAGGTGTAATTCCCCTTTACGGATAATAAAACTTTTAATAGATATAATTGCCATCACAATGAGAATAATGAAAGCTATAAGAGAAAGAAAAAGTGATTCGAATTCAAAAAACTCGTCTAGTATTATATATAAAATTACAGCAGTTATAGAGGATATAAAATGAGCGATTGCGATTAAAGATGAACTGATAAATCCAGATCGAAACTTATTTTCTGTCTCTACTGAGTATAAGAGTGCTATTGGCCATCCATGAGCGGGTTCTAATCCATGAGTAAATCCTATTCCTAAAATGAAGATTAAAAATAAAAAATTATTCATGAATCTAACTATGAATTTCCAAATATAATTCTAATATTTAGAAAATATTAGTCATTAGACAGCCAATAATAATATTGTGATAAAACTTAGAAACTTTCTGCGAACTCCCACATATCATCATTGATGGTGTGTAAATTTTTAACAACTTTTCCTTTTTCTTTTTGCTCCATTTCATTGGCATCAAACATGGCTTTTCCAACTGCTAATGTTCTATTATTTTTTTCATCCGCAATTCGTACGATATCTCCCTTCTTAATATTATCATCAATTGTGGTTATTCCAGGTCGCATAATATCCGCTTGATTCAAAGTCACATATGGAACTGCACCCATATCTACAATAATTGTTTTTAACCCTATTCTATTATCTAACAAGAAAGTGAGAATAGGAATATACCCTTCCTTAGACTTCCATAAGGCTAATTTACCATTGATAGCATAAAGCTTATCTTCCTCTTCAGTTATTATGATCTCTACCTTACTTTTTTTCGGAAACACTTCATTTAAGAAAGCTTCACCATACATACCCTTTAATTTATCTTTTAATTCTTCTAATTCATCCTTACGGATAAAATGTCTTTGCTTGATGTTCATTTTAGAATAAACTCTTCTTATGCATTTTTCAGAGCGCACATCTCTGTAGACCTCAACACTTTCGTGAATCGGTATTAAGTAGCACTACTATACATAGGCAGTTTGAGTCATGGTTAAAAATTTACTTGGACTCATTTGATGCCTTTGTGGTTTTATCTTACTTTTATATAACCTTTCTTTCCTTTTTAACTCTTTTGTGGGGTGTCCGTTTGAGGGGGAAAACTTTATGGGCGGGATAGTGATAAATTTGATAACTCTTTGTTTTTCTTGATTGGTTAGGGGTTGGCGAGGATCGGAACTTAAGCCTAAATTGTAGGCGATCACTTTCTTGGAAAACAAATTAGGATGTTCTTTTCTACCGATATTAGCCGCACCATTGATATCTCCGTGAATGATTTTTCCGTCCTTTGATCGAAATAATCCTTTGTGAAGTATCCCATTTTTCTTAAATCTCCTTAGTCCAGTATAGTTTCCATCCTCTTTTTTCCCAATTGATTCATCGTCGATATAAGAACATTTGCTGGTATACCATTCGGGTGTATAATCAACCTTAATTCCAAAATAGACGGCTTCCACTTGAATTCTCTCAAACATTTGGCTAAACGGCAAGGAAACGAATAAATCTTTAGTTAGCTTCTTGAGTTTCACAGTGCCACTCTTCCATCCCCTGTTATATCCGAATGTAATTGTCCCAACCCTATAATATAGACAATAATAGAAGAGTTTCTTGGTGATTTTGTTGATGGCATCTCTCTTCACTCGTTTATATTTGTCCCATAATGCATCAATCCGTAATCTGAGTTCTTTCAAATAATCCTGAAGATCTTGAAGTGGATATCCATCAATCCGCTGGAGAATATATCGTTTATGATCTGATTTTTTTTCTAAGTAGCGAAAATAATTACGCAAAAGAGAATCCTTTTTGCGTGGGGGGAGACTTTCCAAAACTATTTTTCTAATTTTATTGAAAATGCCGCGAAAAACACGAGTCCCGTCCCGCTCAGCAAGTTTCCTGAATTTTTCCCAATTTGTAGCCTCCATCTGCCTATAAAATGATTTGGATCGAAAACACCTAAGGATCAAATTTTGAATCTCTAAATTTTCACTATTTAGTTGAGAAAGTTCAGAAATTTTTCTAAAAATATAGAGAATCATTTTTCTCAATATCTCAAATTCGTCGTGATAGGTGTGAATTCGAGAATTGATAATTGATCCTAATGAAACTCCCGTTTTTTTGAATCGCTCTAGCACATCAGCAATGACATCAACCCAACGTTGTAGTTTGGGAATTGTATGATTAATTTTATAGTTCCATCGCTTTATCGATGAGCCTTTAAATATAGGAAATCTCGCACCAAAGTTGTTAAAAATTGTGAGAAAATTATTTACTCCGAAGTCGATAGAAATGGCTCTATTAGAGTCTTGCTCATACCTTTCGAGATTAAGACCATATTCTCTGGCTCGCTGTTCTTTGGTCTTGATAAAACGGATATTAAATGAATAGGAATCCCCTTTTGGTATGATCTCCACAAAACCACCGTTATTCAAAAGTTGTTGTAAAATCCTTGTTCTGACTCGTATTCGGGGGATCAAATGATCGTGTGAGGGTGGCACATACATATAACACGTATTTCTTTTATTATTGATGGCGTTTTTAAGGCTTTTTAAATTCTTTTTATGTTTAAGTGTTTGCTTCGTATAAATCAATTTCCATTTCCCTTGTCGTTCTCCCGCTATCTTTTTGCCGATGTATCGCGGCAGACCAGGTCGTGATGGTTTGCGTCTGCGTTGATTTTCGGCGGTGTGATTCCACTTTTTTAAATCCTTATAATATTTTTTTATCAGTTCTAGATAACTAATAAATGTCTCACAGACTGATTTAACGATCTGCTGAGCACAAGGAGCATATCCGATATCTTTATATGATTCCATAAACTTCATTATCGTTGGAACAACACTTTTTAAAGCACTAAATTTGACAAAAAAACCATCTAAAATTTCTATCGCTCGCTCTTTTTTCTCAGTTGGATACTCGGATTCTTTTATGACTTTGTAAAATTTGCTCTCTATACTTTTACGATATAGGCTTTTCTTCTCAAGATCTCCCGTAAAATGATAAAAATAGTATTGCCGCAATAAATATAAAGTGTCATTCGCAAGTGCTCGGGAGCGGTTAGCAAGGCGATCCACCTCTTTTAAATCTAATTTAGCCCGAGAAATCCGTATCGATTCGGTGGAATAACGCCCTTTTTCGTCAATCATCGATTCCATTTCTTTAATGCGCTTCTGATTTACTATAAAAGATCTCGAAGTAGGCTGTGTATTATCAATAGGTTTTGGGTTGATATGATCTTTAGGGATTCTTACGTTGGAATTATTCGAAATATCATCGACTGAATTCTTTTTCTTCTCTTTGTTTAAATTTGGCAATAATAATTGAGAATCATTAATTTTTTCTTGTATAATTTTCTCAAATAAAGGATAAAAAGGGACCCCATAATTTCGCATCAATATTTTATTTATCGCATCCAAACCTAACACAATATCGGTTTTAAAAGTCTGCTTCATATTGTTTTTGAGTAAGAAATTGTCCTTGTAAGCTTGATCATTTACATAAAATTCCACATCAGCAATAAAATCACCTTGCTTTGAGATGTTTGATACTCCTGAAAAGGTGATCTTTTTTCTTTTTTCTCGGGGAAAAATTCATCGGCAAATTTCAGCGGCATAATCGATATAAAGGAGCCAGAATCAAGAAATGTCCTAAAAGATTGACCTTTAATCGTAATTGTAAAAGGTGTGTCGCTACTAAGTGATTTTCCGATAGGGGAGGCATAAAATGATTTCATAACCGCGTTTATATCAAATTGAGAAAATACCCAGAAAAGTGGTTGCGTGAGAAATTTATTCTTTTTCTCGTTGTTAATAAAAAAATAATTGTGTGATTGTCTTTCATGTATGAAAAGATCTTCATAAAAAAGCAAAGAATTATTCCTATCTTTTTTTGGTTGTTGCTTATTGATGGTATTCAAAAAGAAACATCGTAAAACTCCAAACTCCGAATTTTTAGGTTTGATAAGATTTCCGTTTTGAAGAAGGATATAGATAAAAATTTCGACTTGAGGGAGAGAAAGGTTAAAAATCGAACTAATATCTTTGAATAGTAATCTTTTTTGTTCATTTCTATAATAATTGCTAGTAAAATACAAAAACTCTTTTAGCATTTTTGAATAATAGAATCCAGATGCTTGATTATATGCCAAGTGTTGAGGAATTAACTCTAGCAAGTACTCTTCAAATTTTGCATTAGATAAACTTTCATATATTATTGTAAATCGCTTATCAATTCTCAAAAACCTCATAAATTCTATGTAGAGAGATTCTATCTCTGTTTTTGAAAAAATATAATGAGTAAGCATAAAAATTTTCAATAATGCTTTGATAATTGAGTGATGATCTATATAATATGGGGTTAACTGAATTTTGCTCTTTCTTATGCTCTGAACTTGAAGAGGGAAAGGTTCTCCCTTTTTAC
>Ga0102944_1000602_pt1 | contig 26958 bp, 28 predicted proteins | sample SalPonD_shore_MG_FD_78172 | JGI IMG/M metagenome (GOLD analysis project Ga0102944, IMG submission 78172) | Salt pond soil microbial communities from South San Francisco under conditions of wetland restoration - Salt Pond MetaG... | ecosystem: Environmental > Aquatic > Marine > Intertidal zone >...
CGTTTGCCGCGATGCAGGGTCTCGATACCGGCCATCAGATGATGCTCGCCGACCTGCTGACCTATCTGGTGGACGACATTCTGGCCAAGGTGGATCGGGCCAGCATGAGCGTCAGCCTGGAAGTGCGCAATCCGCTGCTCGATCACCGGCTCGTGGAGTTCGCCCTGCGGCTGCCCCTTGACATGAAATACCGGAACGGCCGGGGCAAGTACGTGCTTCGACAAATGCTCGCGCGCTATCTTCCCGATGATCTGGTCAATGGACCCAAGCGCGGCTTCGGCGCGCCCATCGACGCCTGGTTTGATGGCCCGCTCAGGGACTGGTGCGAGGATCTGCTGGATGAGCGCAGGCTCTCCGGCCAGGGATATTTCGATCCCGGGCCGATCCGACGCATGTGGGCGGAGCAGTGTGCCGGCAGACGCCACTGGCACACGCCGCTCTGGGCGGTACTCATGTTTCAGGCCTGGCTCGGCTACTGGGACGGGAAGTCATCGTAAAACGCGCAACTGGCTCACGTAGGCGATGCGTTCCCCATCATAGTGATAGCACAGGTGCGGTCCCTGGCGGACGGGCGCGACCGCCGGCGGACGGAGGATGGCGACGCACTCGCCCCCCTGCCGGCGCACGCTGTCATAGGCGATCCCGAAACTGTCCCGGTCGCGGAGCATCCGGCCAAGCCGCTGCGCCGGACCGTACCGCGTGGGATCCGGGTCGTAAATGTCGGAACGCTTCGACCGCAGGCCGCGAAGGTCGTGCAGGCGCGCCTGGATCTCCGCGTAGTAAACGCGCATTTCCAGGTTCACGGCCGGGGCGTGGGAGGCCTTCAGGTATCGCTCCCGGTGAAAGACGGTCTCCGCGATGGCCGTGTCCAGGTCCCCGGCGGCGTAATAGACCCCGTAGCTGCCGTCAGAAAAGCGGGTGCCGGCAATGTTCGGATGGGTGAACGCGGCCATGACCGGCGTGGTCCCCGGCCCAGACAGCCTGTCCTTCCGCGGCACGAGCGACAGATGGCCCACTTCCTGTTTCACCCGCGGGTTGGTCACGGACTCGAACAGGAAAGCGCTGTCCAGGTCCGCCGGGTCGGCGACCTGGTCGAACAGGGTCACCGTGGGAAAGCGGCTGGAGACGATGCGCGCCGACTTCTTCCAGTGGACCCGCCTCAGTGGAGGCAGGCGTTCACCACCCACGCTGGCCGTCCAGGTACCGCCTCACCTCATAGAGATCCCCCATGTGCCCGCTCATCAGCCGTTCCAGCGGCGGGCGGCCGCCGAACAGGGGCTCGTCGTTGGGTCGTTCCAGCCAGCCGTTTTCCACCTCTTTCTTTTCCTCCCCGGGTTCCAGGATCTCCAGCGCCTTGCGGATGCCCAGGATGTAGGAAAGCCGCTCCACCAGGTCGGGGGTCAGGCGCGCCCGGGCCGGGTCTCGCTTCCAGCGGTCAAAGGTGCTGCGCGGCACGCCCAGCAGCGTGCGGCCCTGCTTTTCCGTGAGCCCCCAGGAATCGAAAATCTTGAATACCGTGCGCAGGGCCCCGGGCAGGTGCCGGGCCAGTTCGGCATTCGCTAGCGAGGGGGAAGCTTGTTCCAGTGCGCGAGCCATGATCAGAATCTCAAAAATATTTCGTAACTAATTAATAATTGGACAATTACCAATTCCATTTCGTCAAAGTCCGGGCGTTGAGTCAATGTTGATTCTACTGTCCAAACAATGCACTTTCAACCAGTAATGACTCATTTGGGAATCCCGCTCGCGGGCCGGCACTGCTTTCTGGCTTTTCTCTGCGCCTTTGCGCCTCTGCGTGAGGAAAATCAAGGACCTTGGCGGCTTGGCGTGAGCTCCTTCGACGGCCAACCGCATCCAAACGTCAGGAAACCAGCTGCCTGCCCCCGGCGAACAGCCGCACACGTACGGCTTCTTCCTGCTCGTTTTCCTCCAGCGCGTCCTCCATGTCCCGCTCCGCCTGGCGGAGTTCCGGGAGGATGAGGTTTTCCAGGGCGCGAACCCGACGCTCGGTGCGCCGGTAGTCGGCCATCAACCTGAGCAGCGCGGCTTCCCGCGCCGCCAGGTGCGCGGCTTGGCCGGCTACTCCGGCGTATGCCCGGGCACACTCTGCCAGCGCGCCGGCGTCCCCGTCCGCGAACGCCAGCCGCAGCTCCGCGCGCGGCAGTGACATGCCCAGGTAGCTATCCGAGCCCAGCACCAGTTCCAGCCGCTCCAGGGGCGGGGGCGGGTGGAGCTGCAGGTATTCCAGGCCGTGACTGGCAATGGCTTTTGCCAGCGTTTGGCGCGCGTGGGTCTCCGCCTCTTCCAGGCGGGCCCGGGCATCGCGGTATTCATCCAGGCGCTTGAGCAGCTGGCGGGCGAGCAGGATGCGTTTCTCGTCCAGGAAGTCGTGGCCCTGCTGGACAACTTCCCGCTCCTGGCGAAGTTCCAGCAGCGCAGCGCGGGAGGCGGTGGTGGCGGCCGGCCCGTTAGCCATTGGCGCCCTTCTCTTGCTCCCGGGCTTCCGGCGCATGTAGATGGCGCTCGATCTGCTCGTCGCTCAAGCGCGTGAGATCCGCCGCCGGCAGCCCTCGCAGCAACTCCCAGCCCACGGCCATGCTCCGCTCCAGGGAGCGCGGGCCGTCGTGCTTGAGCAGCCGGGACTCGAAGGCGTCCCCGAATTCCAGGTAGCGCCGGTCCTCCTCCGGCAGTCCTTCCTCCCCCACCACGCTGGCCAGCATGCGCACCTGGCGGGTTTTGGCGTAGGCCGCATAGAGCTGGGCCGAGAGTCCGGCGTGGTCCCCGTGCGTATAACCTTCCCCAATGCCCTGGTCCATGAGCCGGGACAGGCTCGGGAGCACCGCCACCGGCGGGTAAATGGCCTTCCGGTCCAGGCCCCGGTCGAGCACGATCTGGCCCTCGGTGATGTAGCCGGTGAGGTCCGGGATGGGATGGGTGATGTCGTCGCCGGGCATGGTGAGAATGGGCAACTGGGTGAGCGTGCCCGGCCGTCCTTCGATTCGCCCGGCGCGCTCGAAAATGGAGGCCAGGTCCGAGTACATGTAGCCGGGATAACCCTTGCGCGCCGGGATCTCGCCGTGACCCGCGGACACCTCGCGCAGGGCCTCGCAGTAACTGGTCATGTCGGTCATCACCACCAGCACGTGACGGCCCTCCGTGTAGGCCAGGTACTCGGCGGCGGTAAGCGCATAGCGTGGGGTAAGCAGGCGCTGGGCGCTGGAGTCGTCGGCCAGGTTGAGAAACATCACCGTGCGCTCCATGGCGCCGGAACGCTCTACGGCGCCCCGGATGCGCGCCGCCGTGGCGCGCGAGAGCCCGATGCCCGCGAACACCAGGGCGAAGGGCTCGTCGCTGTTCAACAGCCGGGCGTGACGCGCGATGTCGATGGCCATCTCCGTGTGCGGCAGCCCGCCACCGGAGAACAACGGCAGCTTCTGGCCGCGCACCAAACTGTTGAGCAGGTCGATGGCCGTGATCCCGGTCTCGATGAAGTCCACGGGCAGGGCGCGGGCGGTGGGATTGAGTGGCAGTCCGTGCACCGGGCGCTCCTCGTGCAGGGCCACCGGCGGGCCGCCGTCGGCAGGCGAGCCGGCGCCGTCGAACACCCGGCCCAGCAACCCCGGTCCCAGACCGAAGGTCAGCGGCCTGCCCAGGAAGCGCACCCGCGTGCCGGCAAGCGGCAGGCCGCGGGTGGGCTCGTGCAGTTCCACCACGATGGAACGCTCGTCAAGCGACACCACCCGCCCGAGACGATCGCGTCCGTCCGGCCCCAGCACCTGCACCGCGTCGTGGAGCCCGCATTCCACGGAGCGCTGCAGGAACAATAGTGGACCGTCCAGGCGGCGCCCGGCCCCGGCGAGCAGGCGTTCAGCGCTCATCATGCGGCTCCCGTTCCGCGGCGCCGCGGGGCAGGCCCGCCAGTGCCGTCTCGATCTCCGCCTGCAGGTCAGCAAAGCGCGCCACCTCATCGTCGCCGATCTCCTCGCCCATCCGCCGCAGCCGGCGCAGCAGCGGCAGGCCGACGATGTCCCCGTAGCTAACACCTTCCTCCAGGGCCCGGCGGGCGCCGTCCACGAAACGCATCAAGGTGCGCAGCATGGCGATCTGGCGCTCCGGCGAGCAGTAGGCGTCCTTTTTCGAGTAGGCGGACTGGCGCAGGAAGCCCTCGTTCAGGAGTTCCGCGCACAGCAGGCTCAGGCGCTGGCTTTCCGGCAGCGCGTCCTTGCCCACGATGCGCGCCATGCGGTCCAGGCGCGCCTGTTCTTCCAGCAGGGTCAGCGCCTGGCGGCGCTGGTACTCCCACTGGGCATGGCCCTGCTCCTGCCACCAGCGGGCCAGGTCCCCGGCGTCCTCCGAGTAGGCGTTCAACGGGTGGATGGCGGGATAGAAGCGCGCCCGCGCGCGGTCCCGGTCCAGCGGCCAGAAACAGCGCACGTTGCGCTGGGTGTACTGGGTCACCGGCTCGGAGAAATCGCCGCCCGGCGGGCTCACCGCGCCGATCAGGGTCACCGAGCCGGTCTCCCCGCCCAAGGTCTCGGCGCGCCCGGCACGCTCGTAGAATTCCGCCTTGCGGCTGCCCAGGTAGGCCGGGTAGCCGCCCTCCGCGGGCAACTCGCCGATGCGCCCGGCGATCTCGCGCAGGGCTTCCGCCCAGCGGCTGGTGGAGTCCGCCATCATGGCCACGTCCAGGCCCTGGTCGCGGAAATACTCGGCCACGGTAACCCCGGTATAGATGCTGGCCTCGCGCGCCGCCACCGGCATGTTGGAGGTGTTGGCGATCACCACGGAGCGTTCCATCAGGGGCCGGCCGGTGCGAGGGTCTTCCAGATCCGGGAACTCGTGGAGCACTTCCGCCATCTCGTTACCGCGCTCGCCGCAGCCCACGTAGACGATCACGTCGGCGTCGCACCACTTGGCCAGGGCCTGCTGCAGGATGGTCTTGCCGGTGCCGAAGCCGCCGGGCATGGCCGCCCGGCTGCCCCGCGCCACCGGGTAGAGGCTGTCGATGATGCGCTGGCCGGTGATCAGCGGCGAGTCCGTGCCCAGCCGTTGCTTCACCGGCCGCGGCTGCCGCACCGGCCATTCCTGGTACACGCGGACCTCATGCACGCCGGTTTCCCCACCGGCCCGGCAGATGACCTCGTCGGCCCCGTATTCCCCGGCCGCCGCGATTTCGCTCACCACCCCCGCGACCCCCGGCGGCGCCTGGCACAGCAAACCCGGGCCCTCACCGAACCCGCCGATGACGGCGCCGGGCCGGATTTCGTCGCCGGCGGACAGGACCGGCGTGAAGGAATAGCGCGCTTCCGTGCGTCGGCGCGCACCGGGAGCGATGAAGGGCCCGCTGCCGCCGCGCAATGGCCGCAACAGCCCGTCGAAGATCCCGCCCAGCAGGCCGGGGCCCAGGCGCGCGGTGAGCGGCATGCCCGTACTTTCCACCGGGTCGCCCGGACGCAGGCCGGTAGTGTCCTCGTAAACCTGGATCACCACCTGCTCGCCGTCCAGGCGCAATACCTCTCCGAGCAGGCGCTGCGCGCCCACGCGTACCGCCTCGTTGGCGGAGAACGCGGCTTCCGCGCGGGCGTGCACCACCGGTCCGCTCACCGAGACGATGCTGGCGCCCGAAACGCTCACCGGTCGCGCTCCCCAACATTGCCATTCAGGGCGCGCAGCAACAGGCCATCCACGCGCGCCGACTCGGCCACCAGCCCTGCGGGGCGCGCATCCACCGACGCTTTCCCGCAGCTGATGAGAATGCCGGCCGCCTGATCCCCGGGCTCGAACCCGACCGTCACCCCGGGCCGGTTCCGGGACAGCCGCGCGAGCACCTCGTCCGCCTCGTTCGTGGACCAGTCCGACGGGTGGCCGACCCACCAATCGCCGTCCGGCAGGAATGATGTTGCCTGCTCGAATACCATGGCGAGCCACAGTTGGCGCTGTGCCGCAGCCGCGCGCCAGCGCGCCTCCAGCGCCCCGGCCAATGCCTCGCGGCTCCTGGCCACGCCCCGGGTTTCGCGGCGGAAACGCTCGGTGCGGACATGGGCGTCGATGCGGGCGCGCTGCTCGCGCAGGTAGTTCTCGCGCCGTTCGCGCTCGCGCTGCACGGCCTCTCGCACCAGCGACGTGGCCCGATGGCGCGCTTCCCTTTCCATCCGGGCAACCTGCTCCCTGGCCCTCTCCAGGATGGCAACACGGCGCCGCTCAAGCTCCGACTCAAGGAAATCGAGCAATTGCCGCGCCGCGCCGTCGGCACCGTGACCGGCACCGGCGTTCACGTGGCCACCCCCAGCCGCGCGCGCAGGCGCCGCTCCAGGTCCGGCAACGATTCACTGGCCGCGGCGTCTTGCACCACGGTGAGCGGCGGCGCACACGCCGCCTGGAGCCGTTCCCGGTGTTCGGGGTCCAGCGCCGCCGCGTGGGTGGCGGCGAGTAAGACCAGCGTGGCCGAACCCTCTGCCAGCACCCGGGCAAGCGCGTCCGCGGTCTCCGCCGGCTCGCAGCTCACCACGGCCAGCCCCGCCAGCCGGTAGCCGGCGGCTGCCGCCTCGTCGCCGATGAAGACGGGCAGGTTGTTCATGCCAGGCGGTTGAGGATCAGGATGGATACGATCAGCCCATAGATGGCAATGCCCTCCGAGAGGCCGATCAGCACCAGCACGCGGCCGAACAGCTCGGGACGTTCCGCCAGCGCGCCCACACTGGCGCTGCCCACGGTGGCCACGGCGTAACCCGCGGCCAGCGCCGACACGCCGGTGGCCAGCGCCGCCGCCACGAAGCCCCACTGCAGGACGCCGGCGGGCAGCGCTGCTGCCCCACCCGGCTCCGCGGCCATGGCGGCGGGCCACCACAGCGACAGGCTGGCCACCAGCACCAGCCCCAGGGACAGCGGCAGCAACGCCGCCAGGTATCCAACCGATTTCCCGTTGTTCATTCGAAGCCTCCAGGCCCTATTTCAGGTTGAACTCGAAACCGCCGGCAGGCTGAGCGGCGTGAAGGGCCGGCCCGCCGTGCGGAAGAAACGGATGAAGAACTCGAACAGCACCAGGCGCGTGGTCTGCACCGAGACCACGATGCCCTCGATGAGCAGGATCAGGGCGTTGCCGAGCACCAGCACCAGCCCGGCAACCAGAGTCGACTGCGCGGCGTCGGACAGGCTGGCGGCCGCTTGCCCCAGCCCGGCATGGGCCAAAGCGAACGCGCCAACCCGCACGAAGGACAGCGTGTTCACCGCGAGCTGCATGAGCCGCTCGGGCAGCGTGGCCAATCCGTGGGCCAGCGCCGCGCCCCGGTGGCGGCGGCGCACCCAGGCCCCGCCGGCCACCTGCCAGGCGAGCCCCAGGGCCGCCGGGACCAGTGCCCAGGGCTGAATTACCGCGACGAGCGCGGAGAGATAAAACACCGCCAGGCCCGCCTCGTCCGCCAGCCACTCCGGGAACTTGCCCTGCCACTGGTGGGTGACGGCATTGAGCAGCATGCTGAGCAGGATCAGCGTACCGCCGCCGAACAGCGGCGCCACCATCACCGGGATGGGCGCGGCCATGGGATTCACCCACAGCGGCGGTATCAGGCCTTCCATGGCGAACACGCTCCCGAACATCAGGCCAAAGAACACGGACACCAGGCCGCCGCTGATCAGCATGCCGAACATGGGCCAGCGTCGGCGCAGAATGAAGCCGGCCGACATGATTACCAGGCCCTGGCCCACGTCCCCGAACATGTAGCCGAACAGCAACGGGGCGATCAGCGCCACCAGAATGCTGGGCTCGGCCTCGTCGCGGCCCGGCGTGCCCAGCAGGGAACCGAAGATCTCGAAGGGGCGCGCCCAGAAGGGATTGCGGTTGATCGTCGGCGGGATCCGGTCGGCGGGATCCCCGGGCATGTGCAACACGGCGGGAATGCCCGCATCGGCGAGCGCGCGACGCAGCGAGTCACCCCCCTCGCGGTCGCTGGTCCAGCCGGTGATCTGGGCGAAGTAGCCGCCCACGTTGATGCCTTCCAGGTGCTCGGCCATCCACTCGACGCGCACCAGGTCGCCCAGGGTGCGTGCCATATCCAGCGCCTGGTTCAGCGCATCGAGCTGCCGGGCGCCCTCCTCCAGCCTCGACTGCAACCGGGAACGCCGATCGCCCACGATCTCCAGCGCCCTTTCCGGGTCGCCCTCGAGCCACTGCGGCAAGCGGAGCAATCGCGCGCGCCGTCCGCCCAGGGCGTCCTCGAGCTTGCCGATGGCATCGGGCCTGCCCAGGGTCAGCAGGTAGGTATGACCCGGTGTGTCCACGCGCCGATAGAGAATGGCGCGGGCTTCCTTCGGCGTTTCGGACTCCGCCGCCAGGACGAACACCGCCGAGGAAAGCTCCGAACGGGTCCGGGTGAGCCGGCCGAAGTCGATGGGCTCCCCGGCAAGATGCTCCAGAAGGTCCGCCAGCGCGTCCAGCTCGGCCTGGTCCCGGTTCAGCGTCTCCGCTTCCCGAATCAGCGGCGCCGCCTGCTCCTCCCACTGCGCCAGCGTCTTGAGGGCGCGGGCCAGGATACGTTCCAGCATCCGGTCGCGCCCGTCGGTCCGCGTCACGGGCTCGGGCCAGTGCGACGCGTAGTTTCGGCGCATGCGGCGGAAGCCTTCCAGCTCCTCGCGCAGTTTCTCGAAAGCCAGCGGCGCGCCCCGGTCGCCGGCGGGGTCGAGTTCCACCTTGCCGGTGGCCGCCAGCACTTCCACGGCGCGTGCCACCATGATCCGGGGCACCAGTACTTCGAACCAGCGGGCGAGCACGGCGCGCAGCATGGCCTTAGGCCCCCCGTTCGAGCAGCCGCCGGCCGAGCAACGCGCCCCGGAGGCGGTTCGCCTGGCGGCGCACCAGGCACAGGTAGGCGAACACCGCGGCCGGGCGCTGGGCCTGCCGCCGGAACACCCTGGCGAGCCAGTCGGTTTCGCCGGTGCCCGGCGTATCGGTGGAGACGACGCCGGCAAGCCGTTCCAGGGGCCCGGTCACGGAGCGGGAGGCGGCCGGCCAAAGCCTGCGCCAGTGCCGGATCCATGCTTGAGCGGCGTGAACGTCGGCCAGCATCAGCGGCGCCAACGGCGATCGGTCGGCTGCACCGCGCCGTTCCCCGGGCGGAAGCGCGATCAGCGGCGCGTAGACGGGATCGTTTTGCATCCAGGCCGGCGCCGGTGCGCCGGACTTCAGATACCCGGCCGCGGGCAGGTCCTCGAGCGCGGCGAACCAGCGTACCGCCGGGCGCCATTTCCGGGGCAGCCAGTCGGCTACCTGCCGGACATGGCGCCGGAATACGTGCCGCAACGCCAGCTCGATCTGGTGTGCGTTGCTGTCCGGGCCCAGGTTGGCGAGCCAGAGTCGCAACGCGGTGGTCTGGGCCATCTGAACGAGCTCGCCGTAGTCGACAACGCGATCCAGGCGCGACCATTCGGAGGCATTCAACAGGCGGCCGTAGTGCGCCTGGATGCGGGCCTGGCCATAGGCGAATCCGACCCGGCCGGTCACGCCGCGCCTTCCCCGTCCGGCGATTCCCCGGACAGCCAGCCGGCCACACGGGCAGCCGCGCTTTCCACGTCCGTCTCTGCCTCGGCGGCGGCCTCCAGATGCTCGAGCCGCTCCCGGGCTTCCCGCCACAGTGCCTCCGCCTGCTCCGCGTCGGCGCGCCGCGCGCGCTCGTGCAGGCGTTGCACCCGCTCCACCGCCCTGGCGTCGATGGACCGGGCACTCGCGCGGGCACGCTCCAGCAGTTGCCCGGCTTCGGCCTCCGCGTCCTCCAGTGCCTCATGCGCCCGTGCCTCGCTTTCCAGCACCCGGCGCATCAGCTCACCCGCGACTTTCGATCGCTCGTTCATCAGGCTCACCCGCATCGCGGCCCGTCGAGCGGCATTATCCTTGGGCGCGAGTTGCCGCCTCATTGACTGGAATCAAGTGAAGGCGACTCCATGGACGCTATGTTTTCCCTGGTGGGCGCCACGCCGTGGCGTCGCGGGGGATCCGCGTGGGGCATGGCATGAATACCCGGCAAGGCGACGGCAAGACCCAACGGCGGCCGCGTTTCGTGATCCAGAAACACGACGCCAGCCGCCTGCACTACGACTTCCGGCTGGAGGTGGCCGGCGTGTTGAAGTCCTGGGCCGTGCCGCGCGGGCCGTCCACGGATCCCGGGGTGAAGCGGCTGGCGGTGGAAGTGGAGGATCACGACCTGGACTACGCGAACTTCGAGGGCGTGATTCCGGAGGGCGAGTACGGTGCCGGCACGGTGATGCTCTGGGACCGGGGCCGGTACAGGAACCTCAGGGCGGAAAAGGACGGCATGGGCATGGCGCGGGCCCACCGGGGCGGATTGATCGAGGTGTGGCTCGAAGGAAGGAAGCTCCAGGGCGGTTACGCGCTGAAACGCATCCGCGGCGGCGAAAAGCCCCAATGGTTGCTGATCAAGATGCGCGACGAGGCCGCGGACGCGCGCCGCAATCCCACGTCCACCGAGAACCGCTCGGTGAAGACGGAACGTACCATGCGCGAGATTGCCCGGAGTTCGGGAAAGTGACAACGAACGGCGAGCAATGGGGGCGGACGGCGGCCGCGTTGAACTGGGTCTCGGCGACGCTTGCCTTGGTGTTGCTTGCGCCGATCCTGTTGCTGATCGCCGCGGCCGTGCTCGCCGGTGATGGCGGCCCAATTTTCTACCGGGAGCGGCGGCTGGGCCTTCACGGCAAGCCATTCTCCGTCATCAAGTTCCGCACCCTCACGCCCGCCAGCGGCGAGGATTGCCTCGTGGCGCCCGTGGGCGACCCCCGCGTCACCCGGACGGGAAGGATCCTGAGACGCTTCCACCTGGACGAATTGCCTCAGCTGGTCAACATCCTGCGCGGGGAGATGGCCTTCGTCGGACCGCGCCCTGCGCGTGAAGAACTGTGGCGCGGGGTTTCCCCGGAGTTGCGCACCCGGGCATTGTCCTTCCCGCCTGGTCTCACCAGTCCTGCAAGCCTGCGCTACCTGTGCGAGGACGAGGTGCTGGCCGGATACGAACACCCGGAGTCGGTCTACCGGGACGTATTGTTCCCGATGAAGGTGGGCGTGGACCTGCGCTATTTCGAGAACCGCGCGCCCGCGATTGACCTGCGCCTGATGGTTCATACCCTCTCGGCGGTGTTTCTGCGCCGGGACCGGGCTCACTGCCGGCAGCGGCTGATGGCATTGCTGCAAGACACCGAAGGCACAACCGAAGCAAGCGCGCAGGCGTCAATCCGGGCCGCAGGGGAACCGGGCACATGAAATCGAATTTCTGGAAGGGCTTCTGGCGGCTGGCCGATCCCAAGATCAGCCTGACTTCCGCCGCGGCCATCTACGTGGGCGTGGCGCCGGCGGCCGCGCTTGGCCCGCTGAACTGGTGGTGGCTGATACTGACGCTCGTCGCCTTCTTCGCCATCGAGGTGGCCAAGAACGCCTGGGGCGACGTGTTCGACTACGACAGCGGCGACGACCTGGCGGTGGCCCCCGAGGACCGCACTGCCTTTTCAGGCGGCAAGCGAGTATTGGTGGACGGCCTGCTCACACGTGACCAGACCTGGGGCATGGCCATTGGTTTCGGACTGGCGGGGGCCCTGATCGGCCTGGCGATCGTGCTGTTCCGGGAATCCGGCGCGCTCTGGATCGGAGTGGTGGGTCTCGCTCTGGGCTGGTCCTACCACGGACCGCCTCTGCGCTTCGCCTACCGGGGACTGGGCGAGCTGGACGTGGTGATCTGCTACGGGCCACTGATCGCTCTCGCCGCCTACCTGATCCAGGTACATCACCTGAGCTGGCAGGTGTTCTGGCTATCCCTGCCCCTGGGCCTGATTGTCGCCGCGTTCCTGTGGGTGAACGAATTTCCCGATTACCCGGCCGACCGCAGCGCCGGCAAGTGGAACCTGGTGGCGCGGCTGGGGCGGCGAACGGCGAGCCGGCTGTTTCCGCTGATCTATGTCGGCGCCTTCGGCCTGCTCGCGGCGGTGCCCTCCCTGTGCGGACTGCCGAGGACCGTGTGGCTGGGCGGGCTCGCGGCGCTGCCCGCGGCGTACTCGAGTTGGCTGGTCTGGCGACAGCCGGAAACCTTCCACCGCGGCAAGCCGGCGCAGCCCATGGCGCTGATCGCCTTCCTGGTTTACGCGGCCGGCGCCGGCACGGGTGTCCTGATCGGCTAGCACGGGGAGGAGCGAGCCATGCCACAAGTCGATTACCAGAGCGTGCTGCCCCACCCGGCGGAGGCGGTCTTCGACCTGGTGGCCGACGTCGAACGCTACCCGGAATTCCTGCCGGGGTGGCAGGCGGCGAGGATCGTCGATCGCCAGGACAATGTCCTGACCGTGGAACAGACGCTGGGCGGCTGGGGATTTGGATGGCGCTTCCACACGCGCGCCACCCTGGATCGCCCCGCCAGCATTCACATCGAAACCGAGGAACACCCATTCGAACGCCTGTCGGAACTCTGGCGCTTCGAAGCACTGGATGATTCGCGTACCCGGCTTGTCCTTCACGCCGATTACCAGCTCAACGACTTTCCCCTGCATCGCCTGATGCACGCCGTGCTCGAAGAGGCGCTCAGGGAAACCATGGAGGCATTCAGGCAACGCGCGGACGAAAAATTGTAACTTCCCGACTTCACCAAGGAGCACGGGTACCTGACCAATTGCCCCCGTCACGATGCTCGTGGCGGGGGATTTTCCTCATCGCTCCTTTGCCCGTGCCTGGGCATCCAGCACCGCTTTGAAGCCCCGGGCGAGCTGTTCCGCGGGACCCTTGGCCCAGTAATGGGTGAAGTAGAGCGCGGGCTCCTCGCCAATCATGTGATTGTGCAATGCGACGACATGAAAACCAGCCTTGCGCAAAGCCTGCAGTACCGGCTGCACTTCCCCGGCGGTCATGATGAAGTCGCCGTCCACGCTGGCCGATTGCATGCTGCCGGCGAAGGCGGCCCAGGTGCCAAGCCCCATGCTGCCGGCAATCTTCGCGCCGTCGAACGATCCTTCCCGGCCCACGCTCACCTTGACGACGCCGCCTGGTTTCCGCGCGGGCTCCAGACCGGTCAATGCTCCGATTCTGGCCGGATCCAGGCTGCCAGAACGGCCTGGCGGTCCGCCGGGAAACGCTCCTGCTGGCTGCGGGGTCTGCGCGCGTACGGCCTTGATGGCGTCCCACATGGCCTTCACCCCGGCGGCCAGCTTGGGCGCAGGGCCGGTGCCGCCGATGTGCATGAAATAAGCCTTGGGCTGGTCGTAGAAGAAATGGTTGTGCAGCGCCGTGACCGTGAGGCCGTGCGCAAAGGCGGCGTCCATTGCGGCATCCACCTCGTCCCTGAATACCACAGTATCGCCCATGACCATGGCCTCGTCCCCCGCGGGCTTGAAGGCCGCCCAGGATCCGAGTCCCGCCGCTGGCGGGAGCTCCGCGCCGTCCACGTTCACCTGCACGTCGTCACGCAGCCAGCCGATGCGCACCACGCCGTGGGCTACCGTGGCAGTCGTGCCGGCCGCCTTTTCGATCGCTGCCTTGTCCAGCTCAGCGGCCGCCACCGTGCCGAATTGAATGAGCAGGATTCCGCCCAGTACGATCTTCAGCCCCCAGCGAGTACCGTTCGTAATCATGATTGCCTCCTGTAAATACGGGGCTGGCTTCATCTTCATGCCCGCGTATCGTCACAGTCAAATTCGCCTGCCAACGTATTGTCTCGCTTCCGCGCCGTGACCGTCATCAATCCCCAAAGCCAATCGATCCGATACCGCTTCGTTTGGATGTCGCGAAACCCGGCAGCCGTGAGCAAGCGTCCCAAAGCGGGCCTCGAGTAGACTCTGTGCAACGGCTTACCCGTTGCCCGCAGGCACCAGCCCAGAATCCGGGTGGATAAGTAGTCCGCGCACCAGTCGGTAAGAACCAGGCGCCCACCCGGCTCAAGTACCCTGTAAATTTCGTCGAGGGTCCGGCGAGGCCCGGAAAAGTAGTGGAACGCGTTGCAGCACACGACCGCAGGAAAGCGGCCGCTTCGAAACGGCAGCCCTTCCGCCCAGCCGCGGCATAGCCGCGCCTCGGCGCCCAGCTTTGCCCGTGCGATCTGGAGAACGGCATCGACCGGATCCAGGCCGGTGAGTTGCGTTTCCGGAATGACCTCCTTTGCCACCGCCAGTAGCGCGCCCGTACCACAACCCACATCAAGCAACGCGCCCGGAGGACGAGAAGCGAGTTCCGCAATTGTGGTCTCCGCGCTCCGGCGGATGTAGGCGGCCCATTTCGCATCGTAGACCCGGGCCAGCCGTGAATACTCCGCAACTACCGCTGGATCACCCGACGATGCCGGTTGCCCCGGTCTGTCCCTTCTATCGGCCATTCCCGCTCAGGTGAATATGGAGATGCTCCCGAGCTCTGCGACGCCCGGGGAGATGGAGTGTCAACGTCCCCGCAAGAGGAATCAACTGAAATCGCTCTTTCCCGAAATCGCGCCACCGAGGTCGCGCCCACAGTGCAGGCAGAACGGCTTTTTGGTGCCTGGCGGTCTGGGCGCGCCAGGGGAACAGGCCTCGCACGCGGCGACGACCCTGCTGCCTTCAGGCTCCAGCTTCGCGAGATCGCTCTCCAGCAACACCGAGACGTCCACGTGACAGATTCCGGGCTCACGAGCCAGGCGGCGGTAAAGCCCGTGCGGGGTCCAGACGAAGTAGTTCCGGCCCAGCAGTTGGGAGGCGAGCACGGCGCAGTTCATCCAGACGCGCAGCTGGCCGCTCCGCCCCGGTATCTCCTCGCGCGCCAACAGCACGTCTCCGCGCGCACCCCAGAGCAGGAATTTGCGCGCCTGGGCGGGATCGACGGTCGCCGTGAGCAAGCGATGCCACCAGGACTCAAAGACTGTCCAGCGGCCGTCGGATTCCGGCCGCAGGGCAAAGACGTGCTGGTGACGTGCGTTGACGAACCTGTGCCACCACTGCCGCTCCAGCCCCGGCACGAAGCAAATGAACCAGCTCCCCCGGCTCCAGTGTCACCGGTGCGCCGTTCTCGTCAAGTTCCAGCTCGACGATATCCGGCGCGCCGGCGAGATCATTGCCGTGCTTTGCGTGCCCCGGGCGTGGGAAGGCGGCTCCCACGAGATATGGCTGCGCGACGTCACCCTGACGTTGGCCTGCCGCGCCCCTGGAATCACGATTCCCGGACATTGGCAACATCTCCCGGTTGACGCGAACCTTACACCGCTCCGTTCAATTTGACAGCGAGCGCCCCTCGACGGTCGCATAGACTTCCCTGCGGCCATCCAGGTGTGCGGCGATCACCTGGAAGCTCACCGGGTTCGGCGATTCCATGCCCGGCGAACCGGCGGGCATGCCAGGTACCGCCAGGGCCACGAGATCCCCGCCGTCCGTCATCATGCGCTTGACCAGCGCGGCGGGCACGTGGCCTTCCACGATGAACTTTCCGTCAACCACTGCCGTATGGCAGGAAACCAGGTCGGCCGGGATGCCGAACTTGGACTTGACCGCAGCCAGGTCATTCACGTTTTGCGTATGCACCGTGAACCCAGCGGCTTCCATGTGCGCCACCCAGTTGCCACAACAGCCACAATACGGCGATTTGTAGATCATGACCCCGGAAGCGGCCAGTGCCGCCGTCGAGAAACCCAGCCCCGCCAACAACACCACCACGGCCGGGGCACTTCGCAGTGCACGCAACAATCCACTTGAACGCTTCATCACGAATCTCCACTTGAATTCAACCATTTGACGATCGCAAGGGCCTGACTCTCAATTTCAGCCCGTCACGGGCGACCGCTTCCACCGCCTGACCCGCTTTCAGCGGGAAATCTGATTCCACGTCCCAGATTTCACTACCCAACTCGAGCCTGGGTCGGCCGTCCATCTCAATCACACGGCCTTTTTGGTGCAACGTGGCGGGCGCCCCGCACGCCAATGGCATGTGCATGGCCCGAATTGCCAGCCAATAGACGCCAGCGGACAGAACCAATACGACCAGATAGGCGGGAACGGCCAGGTACAGCGGCAATAGCCAGAACACCGGCAGTGCAAGGAAAGGCATCAGCAGTACCAGGTGACACATGGCTACGCCTCCTCGGCCCCGGCCGTACCCGTCTTTTGTTCAGTGTTGCAGTTCACTGGTCGTGCATGCGCATGCGTTCCTTCTGATGCATCTGCATCTGGTCCATCATCATCTGCATCATTTGCATGTGCTGCTGCATCATGTCGGGACCCATGGATTTGCCTCCATTACCCATCATGCCCTGGCCCATTCCCTGGCCGCCCATGCCGCCCTTCGAGCCCATCATTCCCGTGCCGCCACCGGAGCCCTGGTCCTTCATGCCCTGTTCGGACCAGCTCTTCATCATCTGGCTCATCAGTTGCCAGGCCTGGGATATCTGCGCGGCATGCTCCTGCATGAGCTCGCGGTGCTTCGCCGGATCCTTGGTGGCTTGCGCCTGCTTCATCAATGATTGCATCTGCGCCATGTGCGCCGAGTATTGCTCGGCGGTTGTCTGCTGAGCGGCCAACGCAATGGCCCCCGCCAGCAGCAACATGATTCCAGTCAAAATGGCAAAACGTTTCATTTCAAACCTCCTTTCATCAGTACCGCATTGGTTGGATTCATCCAGAATCCCGCCGGTTCCCCGCAGGGCTGCCCATCGCGCGCCGAGTTGATCCAGATCAATCCAGTACGCGCAGGTCGCCCGCCGTTACCGGCCTCGCCCGACTCCCGGATTACCGGGAGTCGATTTCGCGTCCATGCTGAATTTCGTACAGGTGCTCCACGGGGGACACCGCCACGACTCCGGACGGCTCAAGTCCTTCTTGCGCGGTTCCCAGGATCGCCCTGACCACGGCCTCGGCGGATCCCGCCTCGACGAACACCTCGACCTTTGCACTGCTCTCGAGCCAGTCGCGGGTGAAGAAGTTCTTGTAGTCGCCATACCCTTTTACGAACGAGACACTCACGCCGGGAACATCGATTTTCTTCAGCGCCGCTTCCACCACCTCCAGCCTCTCGATGTCGACGAACGCAGTTACCTTGCGATATTTCACGGCCACCTCCCGTGCCACTCGTCCCGCGACGGCGGCACCTGCTTGCCAATCAAATCTTTTCCGGATCTTGCTCATCCTGTCCTTCACCAAGACCACGCGAGCGCCAGTACAGGAACAGCGCCGGAATCACGATCAACGTGAGCACGGTGGCGCTCGCCATGCCGCCCACCATGGGCGCGGCAATGCGCCGCATGACGTCCGAGCCAGTACCTCCGCCGAACATGATCGGCAGGAGCCCCGCGATGATGGCCGATACGGTCATCATGATGGGGCGCACGCGCATCAGCGCGCCGGCGATCACCGCCTGCCTGACGTCAGCCCGGATCATCGTGCGGTCCTCCAACACCGCCTGCTCGCGCTGTTCCCGCAGCGCCTGGTTGAGATAGACCAGCATCACCACGCCGATCTCCACGGCAACGCCCGCCAAGGCGATGAAGCCGACGCCCACCGCGACGCTCAGGTCGTAATGCAACAACCACAGCAGCCACACTCCGCCGACGAGGGCCATGGGCAGCGTGCCCATGATGATCAACACCTCGGGAATGCTTCGGAAATTCAGATAGAGCAGAAGCATGATGATGGCGAGCGTCAGCGGCACCAGCACCGACAGCCGCTGCTTGGCGCGGACCATGTACTCGTACTGGCCGGACCAGGCCAGGGAATAGCCCGGCGGCAGCTTGACGCCGTCGGCCACCACCTGCTGGGCCTCGGCGACGTAGGAGCCCAGGTCGCGGCCACGGATGTCCACGTAGGTCCAGCCGTTGAGGCGCGCGTTTTCGCTCTTGATCATCGGCGGACCGTCCTCGACGCGCACGTCGGCGACGTCGGCCAGGGCGATGCGCTCGCCCTGGGGCGTGACGATGGGGAGCTGGCGGAGCTGCTCCACCGAGTCGCGCACCTGGCGCGGGTAACGCAGGTTCACCGGGTAACGCTCCCGGCCTTCCACGGTCTGGGTCACGTTCATGCCGCCCACGGCGGTGCGCACGATTTCCTGGATGTCGGCGATGTTGAGCCCGTAACGGCTGGCGCGCTCGCGGCGGATGTCGGCGACGACGTAGCGGCCACCGGCGACGCGCTCCGAGTACACGGAAGCCGTTCCCGGTACGTCCGCGAGCACCCTCTCCAGCTGCGTGCCGACCTTCTGGATGACATCAAGGTCGGGCCCGGCCACCTTGATGCCCACCGGCGTCTTGATGCCGGTGGCCAGCATGTCGATACGCGTCTTGATGGGCATCACCCAGGCGTTGGTCAAACCGGGGAATCGAACCAGCCGGTCGAGCTCCGCCGTGATCGAATCCATGGTCATGCCGTCGTGCCACTCATCGCGCGGCTTTAGCTGGATGATGGTCTCGATCATGGTCAGCGGCGCCGGGTCCGTGGCGGTATCCGCCCGGCCCACCTTGCCGAACACGGTCTTCACCTCCGGCAGCGTGGCGATCAGCTTGTCGGTCTGCTGCAGGATCTGCCTGGCCTTGCCCGCGGAAACCCCCGGGTAGGTGGTGGGCATGTAAAGCAGGTCGCCCTCGTCCAGCGGCGGCATGAACTCCGAGCCCAGGCGCGTCACCGGCCACAAGCCCACGATCAAAACCGCCAGACCGCCGGCGAGCGCCGGTTTCGGGTGCCGCAACACGGCGTTGATCACGGGGCGATACACCGCGACGAGCGCCCGGTTGATGGGATTGGCATGCTCGGGCATCACCCGGCCGCGGATGAACAGCCCCATCAATACCGGCACCAGGGTCACGGAAAGGCCCGCCGCCGCCGCCATGGCATAGGTCTTGGTGAAGGCCAGCGGCGCGAACATGCGACCTTCCTGGGCCTGCAGGGAGAACACGGGCAGGAAGGAGAGCGTGATGATCAGGAGCGAGAAGAACAGCGCCGGCCCCACTTCCGCCGAGGCGCGGCCGATGGCCTGCCAGCGGTTGGCGTCGGTGAGCTCCGCGCGCTCCATGTGCTTGTGCACGTTCTCGATCATCACGATGGCCGCGTCCACCATCGCCCCGATGGCGATGGCTATGCCGCCCAGCGACATGATGTTGGCGTTGATGCCCTGCTGGTGCATGACGATGAACGCCGCCAGGATGCCGATGGGCAGGCTCACCATCACCACCAGCGAGGAACGCAGGTGGAACAGGAACACCGCGCATACCAGCGCCACCACCAGGAACTCCTCGAGCAGCTTGTGCTTGAGGTTTTCCACGGCGCGGTCGATCAGCCCGGAACGGTCGTAGGTGGTGACGACTTCCACCCCTTCCGGCAGCCCCGACTTCAATTCCTCGAGCTTGGCTTTCACGCCCTGGATGGTCTTCAACGCGTTTTCGCCGTAACGCATCACGATAATGCCGCCGGCCACCTCCCCCTCGCCATCCAGGTCGGTGATACCACGGCGCATCTGCGGGCCCAGCCGCACGTCGGCCACGTCCCTGAGCATCACCGGCGTGCCGTTGTCGTTGATGCCCAGCGGGATCTGCCTGAGCGTCTCAATGCCGTCCAGGTAGCCGGTGGCGCGCACCATGTACTCGGCCTCGGCCATCTCGATCACCGAGCCGCCCACTTCCTGGTTGCCGTTCCGGATCGCGCTGCTGACCCGGTCCAGGGTCAGCCCGTAGGCGCGCAGCCGATCCGGGTCCACCACCACCTGGTACTGGCGCACCATGCCGCCCACGCTGGCCACCTCGGCAACGCCCGGCACGGTCTGCAGCTCGTATTTCAGGAACCAGTCCTGGAGGCTGCGCAGGTCGGCCAGGCTGTGCCGCCCCGTGCGGTCCACCAGCGCGTACTCGAACACCCAGCCGACGCCGGTGGCATCGGGACCCAGCGCGGGACGGGCGCCGTCCGGCAGGTTCGGGGTCACCTGGCTCAGGTACTCGAGCACCCGGGAGCGGGCCCAGTACAGGTCCGTGCCGTCCTCGAAGATCACGTAAACGAAGGAATCGCCGAAGAAGGAATAACCGCGCACGGTGACCGCGCCGGGCACGGCCAGAAGCGCGGTGGTCAGCGGATAGGTGACCTGGTCCTCCACCACCTGGGGCGCCTGGCCGGGGAAACGGGTCTTGACGATGACCTGCACGTCCGAGAGATCCGGTATGGCGTCCACCGGCGTCTCGCGCATGGCATACAGTCCCCAGGCCGTGAGCAGCACCGCCAGCAGCAGCACCAGGAAGCGGTTGCCCAGGGACCAGCGGATGACCGCGGCGATCATGATCCGCCTCCCGCGCCGTGGTCGTGCTGGTGGGCCGGCGGCGATTCCGGCTCCGCTTCGCCTGCGCGCAGCATCTCCGCTTCCAGGTTGGCCTCGGAGTCGATCAGGAACTGCCCCGACACCACCACCCTCTGGCCGGCATCGACGCCGGACAGGATCTCCACCCGGTCACCGGACTCGATGCCCACCTGCACCGGGACCGCCTGGAAGCGTCCGTCGCCGGTGGCGAGCACCACGCGGTCCAGGTGACTACCGCGAATGAGGGCTTCACGCGGCACACTTACCGCATCCGCTCTCTCCGGGCCGAGGATCAGCAAGTCGGCGAACATGTTGGGCTTGAGGATCACGCCCGGGTTCGGGAGCTGGATGCGAACCCGCGCGGTACGGGTCTTTGGGTCCAGCTCCGGGTAGATGTAGTCCACCGCCCCGCGCCAGCTTCGTCCCGGCAGGTAGTCGAACTGCACGTCCGCCGGCTGACCCACCTGGAGGGTCGCCACCTGGCGCTCGAACACCTCGCCGATGATCCAGACGGTGTCCAGGGCGGCCACGGTCATCACGTCCATGTCGGGCTTGACGAACATGCCCTGGCGCACTTTCAGGTCCGACACGAAACCGTCCACAGTGCTGGTCACCGGCACCAGCCGGCTCACCTCACCGGTTTTCACCAGCCGCTCGATCTGGTCTGCCGCCATGCCCAGCGAGGCAAGCCGCTCGCGGGAAGCGGCAAGCAGTTCCACGCTGCCCCGCTTTTTCGCCGCCAGCAATTCTTCCTGCGCGGTAACCAGGGGCCGCGAATAGAGCTCGAACAGAACCTGACCCTTTTTCACCGGATCGCCGGAGGCCAACACATTCAGCTTCTCGATCCAGCCCTCCGTGCGGGTGTGCACGTGCTCGAGCTCGTCCTCGTCGTACTGCACGTAGCCCACCGTGGATATTCGCTGGTGCAGGGTGCCCTGCTCCGCTGCGGCGGTCTTCACGCCCAGGTTGTTGACCACGGCGGGATCGATGAGCACGGTGCCGGGCGCATCCCCTGAGGCGTGAGCATCGCCCGGGTAGACCGGCACCAGCTCCATGCCCATGGGCGACTTGCCGGGCCTGTCGCTGCGGAAGCTCGGGTCCATGGGCGCCACCCAATACAGAGGCTTTCGGGCACCGTCCGCCTCATCACCGCCGCCGGGAACCAGGTAGCGGCCGGCCATCACGCCGGCCAGCGCCGCGGCGACCAGCCCCGCAATCATGAGTGCCTTACGCATCGGAGTTTCCTCCCAGGTATTCGATTTGCGCCCAGGCCCGCGCCCGGTCGGTCCTGAGGTGCAGGAGTTCCAGGTGCGAGTCCAGGACCGTGATGTGGGCGCGCATGACATCCGCGAAATCGCCGGTGTCGTTGCGATAGGCGAGCAACGCGGCGTCCGCCTGGTTCTCGGCCTGCGGTATGACCCGAGTCCGGTACAGCCCGATGCGTTCGTCCAGCTGCTCCCAGCTCGCGCGGGCGGACTCCAGGTCCCGCTTCATGCCGCGCAGGGCGTCGCGCCAGTCGGACTCAAGGGCGGAGGCATCGCTCACCGCGGCGGCCACGTCCCGGTCCTGCCGGTTCCCGGTGAACAGGGGCACGTCCAGGCTGACCATCACGGAGAAGAAGTCCGGCCGGGACATGCCCAGGGTGTCGGTGCCGTTGCGGATCCCGTAGCTGGCGTCGAGGGACCAGCCGGGCCGGTACTCGGCGCGCGCCCGGTCCACGGCCGCCTCGCCGGCCTGGATGCGCTCGCGCATGGCAAGCAGTGCGGGGTGCTCGAGCAATCCGGCCTCCAGGGCATCCAGGGGCGGCTCCGCATCCCATCCGGGCCAGCCTTCGGCGATGGGCCTATCTTCCAGGTCGGCGCCGAGCCAGCGCGCCAGCTCGGCCCTCGCGACCCGGACCCGCTCCTTGAGCTGCAACTCGCGATCCACGAGCCGCGACAGCTCGAGCTCGGCCCGGATCACGTCCTGCTGGTTGTTCCGGCCCTGGGCGTACAGCGCCCGGCTCACGTCCACCAGGTCCGAAAACAGGTCACGGTCGCCCTGGACGGTCGCCAGGGAAGACTCCTGCAGGCGCACGTCCAGCCAGGCGCGACGGACCTCGAGCACCACCTGGCGGCGCCTGGCATCGGCGTTCTCGTCCATGCCGCGCGCCAGCGCCTGGTATTGGCGGCTGCCGGCCTGCCGCGCGCCCCGCGGGGGAAACATCTGGCGCACGCCCAACTGCGCCTGGGTCATGGGCTCCTGGCTGAAGGCGAATGTATCGGTGGGCAGGTTCAGCATTCCCAGGCGGACCTGCGGGTCCGGCAATTCGCCGGCGGATACCGAGCGTTCCCGGTTGGCGGCCGCGCGTGATTCGGCGGCCTGGATGCCGGGCTCGGCGCCCAGGGCGAGGCGCTCGGCCTCGGCCAGTGTCAACGGTGCGTCAGCCGCGTGCGCGGCACTCGCGATCAGGCCCATCAGGGCCGGGACAATCCAGCGGTTCATCTTCGTTTCCTCGACGGTCCAACGGCACGGGGACCCGGTCCGGATGGACCGGGCTCCGGTCAGGAAAACGAAGCGGTGTCAGAGCCTGAGACGGCCCGAGGTGAGATAAAGCGTCCGTCCGAACGTGACGGCGCTCGCTGGGACAAGGAGTCGGTGCGAGCGGGAAACCCGCAAGCCCGCATCGGGCCGGGGCGACAGCGCCACTACCGGCGCCGGCGGCGGCCGGTCGGCTCCCGCGTCACCGTCGGCCGGGCGGGCCGCGGAAGCGCTCTTCAGGAAAGGGGCGCTGCAATCGTCGCCGGCCATGCGGTCGGGGCAATGCGTCATGCCCGACTCATGCTGGTGCCCGGCGCAGCACGAGCTGCCATGGCGCTCGGTGGCCCCGCCGTGGTGATCGCAGGCCGCCGCCCACTGCACGTGGACCAGCGCGGCCAGCGCAAGCATCACTGCCGGCAGCCAGCCCGGGCCGCGTCGAGCGTTCATGGCGAAACCCCGTTCATGGCGCGAATCATAGCCGGAAATTGGCGCCCGTGGACTTGACGCACGTCAATCCGTTGCCTCCGCCGGTCGGCGCGGACCGGGCGCCGGATCACAAGGGCACCTTCCTGAGCCGCAGCGCGTTGCCGATCACCGACACCGAGCTGAAGCTCATGGCGGCCGCGGCGATCATGGGGCTCAGCAGCAGCCCGATGAACGGGTACAGCACGCCGGCGGCGATGGGAATCCCCAGGCTGTTGTAGCCGAAGGCGAAAAACAGGTTCTGCCAGATGTTGCGCACCGTGGCTCGGCTCAGCCGGCGCGCCCGGACGATGCCGTTGAGGTCGCCCCGGACCAGCGTGACGTCGGCGCTTTCCATGGCCACGTCCGTGCCCGTGCCCATGGCGATGCCCACATCGGCCCGCGCCAGCGCCGGCGCGTCGTTGATGCCGTCGCCGGCCATGGCCACGCGGGCGCCTTCCGACTGCAGCCGCTCGATGACCGCGTACTTGTCCTGGGGTTTCACCTCCGCGTGTACCTCGTCGATGCCCAGCTCGCCGGCGACGGCCCGGGCCGTGGTCTCGCTGTCGCCGGTGAGCATGACGATGCGAAGGCCTTCCCGGTGCAGCTCGCGGATGGCTTCCGGCGTCGATGGCTTGACGGGATCGGCCACGGAAACCAGGCCGGCCAGTTCGTCGCCCACGGCCAGGAACATCACGGTCTGGCCCCGCTCGCGGAAGCTCTCCGCGTCCCCGGACACGGACTCCAGCGACACGTTGCGATCCCTCATCAACGCCGGGTTGCCCAGCGCCACGGGCTTGCCGTCCCAGGCGCCGACCACGCCCTTGCCGGTGGGCGCGTCGAAGTCGGTGACGGCGACGGGATCGATACCCCGATCCCGTGCGCCGTCCACGATGGCCGCGGCCAAGGGGTGCTCGCTGCCGCGTTCCAGCCCGGCGGCCACCGCCAGCACGGTCCCGGCGTCGAATGCACCTTGCGGCTCGATCTTCTGCAACTCGGGCTTGCCCTCGGTGAGCGTGCCGGTCTTGTCCACCACCAGCGTATCCACCTGGCGCATCACCTCGATGGCCTCGGCGGTGCGAAACAGCACGCCCAGGTTGGCGCCGCGCCCGGTAGCCACCATGATGGAAATCGGTGTCGCCAGTCCGAGCGCGCAGGGGCAGGCGATGATCAGCACCGCCACCGCCACGATCAGGGCGTAGGCCAGGCTGGGCGGTGGGCCGACCAGGGCCCAGACGACGAACGCCACGGCGGACACCGCCATCACCGCCGGCACGAACCAGCCCGCGACCCGGTCGGCCAGCTTTTGCAGGGGCGCCTTGGAGCGCGCGGCCTGGGCCACGAGCTGGACGATCTGGTTGAGCATGGTGTCCTCGCCCACGTGCTCGGCCTCGATCACCAGCGAACCGGTGCCGTTCACCGTCGCGCCGATGACCCGGTCGCCGCCCGACTTCTCCACCGGGACCGGCTCGCCGGTGAGCATGGATTCGTCCACGCTGCTATGGCCTTCCACTACCTTGCCGTCCACCGGAAGCTTCTCGCCGGGGCGCACGCGCAGCCGGTCGCCGACGCGGATGCGCTCGATGGGAATGTCTTCTTCCCCGTCTGCCGTGATCCGGCGCGCCGTCTTCGGGGCCAGGCCCAGCAGCGCCTTGAGCGCCTGGGACGTTCGCCCCCGGGCGCGCAGTTCCAGTACCTGGCCCAGCAGCACCAGTGTGACGATCACGGAAGCCGCCTCGAAATACACCGCGACCATGCCGTGCTCGTCCCGGAACGCCGGCGGGAACTGCCCCGGCATCAACGCGGCCGCCAGGCTGTAGGAATAGGCGACCGCCACGCCCAGCCCGATCAGCGTGAACATGTTCAGGTTCCAGGTCCTGATCGACTTCAAGCCGCGCACGAAAAACGGCCAGCCGCCCCAGAGCACCACCGGGGAAGCGAGGAGCATTTCCAGGAGCACGCGCCACTTCGGCGCAAGCCAGTCATTGATCCCGAGTACCGGGATCTCGTGACCCATGGCCAGCAGCAGCACGGGCAGACTCAAGGCCGCGCTCACCCAGAAGCGCCGGGTCATGTCCTTGAGCTCCGGGTTTTCCTCTTCCTCGGCGGTAACGGTCATGGGTTCGAGGGCCATGCCGCACTTCGGGCAGTCCCCCGGTTCATCCTGGACGATCTCCGGGTGCATGGGGCAAGTCCATTGCGTGCGCTGTCGTACCGGACTCAACGGCTCCAGGGCCATGCCGCACTGCGGGCAATCCCCCGGCCCGTCGTTGCGCACCTCCGGGTGCATCGGGCAGGTGTAGTCACCCGGGCCCGCGCGCGCGGCCGGATTTCGCTTCGTTTCGACGTGCTGATGGTGGCAAGTGTGCTGGTCGTTCATGGAAGATCCCTCCTCCGCCTAATCCGCGTACCGGTCCAGCGCCCGGAAAAGTTCTTCCAGCTTCGCCGCGCTCTCGGTGCGCCTGCTGCTGCCCGCCGCACCGGTAATGCAGTGTTCCGCGTGCTCCCGCAGCACGGCCTGCTCCACCTTTCGCAGCGCGGCGCGCGCGGCGCGAAGCTGGGTGAGGATGTCCACGCAATAACGCTCGTCCTCGACCATGCGGATCAGCCCCGCGACCTGGCCGTGGATGCGCTTGAGGCGTGTGAGCTGGCTCTTGTGGGTGGCGTGCGCAGCCATGGATGCAATATACCCCCATGGGGTATCTTTGACAAGCCCATGGCATCACGAGCCCCGACCCACCGTTTCACTCCTGGGATTTGCATCCTGAAATTCACATAGGTAGGGTCATCCATGGGAGTGGGAGATAAACACCACATTTACGAAAACAATTCGATACGATCGTGGTGCCCCTCCCGTCGCAGGCGCGGGTCGCCCCATGCGGGGCCGCGGAGGCCCGGGCAGGCCCGCCAATCCTTGAATCAACCCCGATCAGAGGGAGGGAGAAGAGATGAAAAGACTGGTAACCATACTGAGCACCCTGGTGCTCTCCACGATGCTCGCGGGTCCGGCGATCTCAGCGCCGCCGGCCAACGCGGGCCCGCCGTCCGGGATCCTGGGCCTGAACAGTCCCAGGCGCGTGCCGGACCAGTTCATCGTCGTGCTGAATCCGCGCAGCAACGCGCGCGCCATGGCGACCCGGATGGCCCGACGCCACGGCGGCACCGTGCTTCATGTTTACGAGCACGCGCTGAAGGGCTTCGCCATCCGCCTGCCGGAACCCGCCGCGGAAGCCATCGCGCGCAACCCCAACGTGGCGTACGTGGAGGCGGACCAAACCGTGAGCCTGAACGCGACCCAGTCCCCGGCCACCTGGGGCCTGGACCGCGTGGACCAACGCAGCCTGCCGCTGGACAACGCCTACACCTACGACTTCGACGGCACGGGCGTGGACGCCTACATCATCGACACGGGCATCCGCGTGACCCACAACCAGTTCGGCGGGCGCGCCTTGCTGGACTTCACCGCCGTCAATGACGGCAACGGGGCCAGTGACTGCAACGGTCACGGTACCCACGTGGCCGGCACCGTGGGCGGCTCCACCTACGGCATCGCCAAGAACGTCACCCTGCACGCGGTACGCGTGCTGGACTGCCAGGGCTCCGGTACCACCTCCGGCGTGATCGACGGCATCGACTGGGTAACCAACAATCACGCGAGCCCCGCGGTGGCCAACATGAGCCTGGGCGGCGGTGTCTCCACCTCGCTGGACAAC
>Ga0102944_1000604_pt1 | contig 26916 bp, 23 predicted proteins | sample SalPonD_shore_MG_FD_78172 | JGI IMG/M metagenome (GOLD analysis project Ga0102944, IMG submission 78172) | Salt pond soil microbial communities from South San Francisco under conditions of wetland restoration - Salt Pond MetaG... | ecosystem: Environmental > Aquatic > Marine > Intertidal zone >...
GACCCCGAGACGGGATTCGTCGACGTCGACAGGGTCTGGATGGCCCACGACGTCGGGCGGTCGCTCAACCCGCTGTCCGTCGAGGGGCAGGTCCAGGGCAGCGTCTACATGGGGCTGAGCGAGGTCCTCCTCGAGGCCCAGGCCTTCGACGCGAACGGGCTCCACCGCGGGCCGAGCCTGCTCGACTACAAGACGCTCGGGGCGACCGCGATGCCCGAGGTCGAGACGTTCGTCGTCGAGACCGACGAGCCCCGCGGGCCCTTCGGGGCGAAGGAGGCGGGCCAGGGGCCGCTGCTGCCCATCCCGCCCGCCGTCCTCGACGCCATCGAGGACGCGGTCGGCGTCCAGCTCCGCGCCCTGCCGGTCACGCCGCGGATGGTGCTCGACGCGCTCGCGGGACGGGACGTCGGGCCGACGACGGTGCCCGACGCGCCGTTCCCGACCCCGACGCGGGTCGAGGTCCCAGCGGACCGGCGTCGGGAGGTGCGGTGAATGCTCCGGCTGCCCGCGTTCGAGCGCTACGAGCCGACCACGGTCGAGGACGCCGTCGGGCTCCTCGACGCGCTCGGGTCCGACGCGCTGGTCGTCGGCGGGGGGACCGACCTGCTCCCGAAGGTCAAGCGCGGCCAGCGCCGGCCCGCGGCCCTCGTGAGCCTGTCGGCCATCGAGGGGCTCGACGGCGTGGCCGTCGACGCCGACGGCGCCCGCATCGGCGGGCTGACGCGGCTGGCGACCGTGGCCGGCCACGAGGAACTGCGGCAGGCCTACCCGGCGGTGGCCGAGGCCGCCGGCGCGGCCGGCACGCCGACGCTGCGCCGGATGGGCACGCTCGCGGGCAACCTCTGCCAGGACACCCGGTGTCGGTACTACGACCAGACCGCCGGCTGGCGGGCGGCGCTGGGCTACTGCCTGAAGGCGCCCGGGCCAGCGGGGTTCGTGCCGGACCCGTCGGGCGGTGATACGGACGCGGGCGACGACGGGGACGACGGCGAGGAGGCCGTCCCCTGCCGGGTCGCCCCCGGGAGCCCGCGGTGCTGGGCCGTGTTCGCGGCCGACACCGCCCCCGCGCTCGTGGCCCTCGGGGCGTCGGTCACCCTCGTGGGCCCGGACGGTCCCCGGGACCTCCCGCTGGCCGACCTGTACCGAGACGACGGCGTCGCGCACCTCGCCAAGGACCCCGCCGAGCTCCTGGTCGAGGTTCGACTCCCGGCCGCCGACGGGGTCCGGAGCACCTACCGCAAGCACGCACGCCGCGGGTCGGTGGACTTCCCGGAGGTGGGCGTGGCCGTCGCAGTCCGGCAGGCGGCGGACGGGACCGTCGAGGCGGCGACGGTCGCCCTCGGCGGGGTGGCGTCACGGCCGGTGGTCGCGGCCGAGGCCGCCGCGGCCCTCGTCGGCGAGCGGCCGACCCCCGAGCGGCTCGAGGCGGCCGGCGAGGCCGCAGCCGCCGCGGGCCAGCCGATGGACAACACCGCCCTCCACCCGAGCGTCCGGCGACGGGTCGCCGCGGTCGCCACCCGGCGGGCGCTCGCGTCGGTGGTCGAATAGTCGGATCGGTCGATCAGGACCCGCGTCGGGTCCAGGGGACGACGGTCCGCTCGTAGCCGAGCCGGGCGGCCTCGACGTTGGCATCGGCGATGGCCGGCGGGAGCCGCTCGCGGATGGCCGACGCCACGTGGTCGATGCCAACGGCGCCCGAGACCGCGGCGAAGCTGCCGAGGACGACCGTGTTGACGATGTTGGTGCCGGTCGTCTCGCGGGCGATGGCCCCGGCGTCGACGGTCGCGACGCGGTCGGCGTCGACGTCGAGGTCATCGAGCGGCCGCCTGGTGTTGACCACGACGGCGCCGCCCGGCTGGAGCCCCTCGGTCACGCGGTCGGTCTCGACGAGCGTGTCGTCCATGCAGAGGACGAACTCCGGCTCGTGGACGTAGGTGCGGGTCGGGATGACCTCGTCGCGGTCGTCGGTGTACTTCACGTACGCGCGGACGGGCGCGCCGCGGCGCTCGACGCCGAAGGCGGGGATGGCCTGCACGTTGTGGCCCGCCGCGTAGAGGGCCGGCGCGACGACCTTCGCCGCGGTCACCGCCCCCTGGCCGCCGCGGCCGTGGAACCGGACGCGATGGATGGCCACGCTACGCGCCCTCCTCGACGTATCCGGCCCAGTAGTCGTCGACGCCGGCCTGGACGTCGGCGATCTCCTCGGGGGTGAGGTGTTCGAAGCGGCCCTGGAGCGCCAGGTAGGCGTCGACCGGCTCCCGGCGGGCCGGCTTCCGGGTGACCGTCACCTCGCCGTACCGGGACTCGGCGAGCACCCACATCCCGGTCTGGACGGCGAGCTTGCTGACCTCGACCGTCAGGCTCGCGTCGAACTTCCAGCCCTCGGGGCACGGGTCGAACAGCTGGACGAACCGGAAGCCGTCGGCGTCCCGGGCCGCCTCCAGCTTCCGCCGGAAGTCGCCGAGGTAGCCGGGCGTGGCCGTCGCGGCGTACGGGACGTCGTGGTCCGTGACGAGCCGGAACAGGTCCTTCTTGCGCGAGACCTTGCCGTAGGGGGCCGCGGTCCCCGCCGGCGTCGTGGTGGTCGCGGCCCCCTGGGGCGAGGTCGCGCTGCCCTGGACGCCCGTGTTGGCGTAGGCCTCGTTGTCGTGGCAGATGTAGAGGACGTCGTCGTTCCGCTCGGCGGCGGCCGAGAGCGCCTGGAGGCCGATGTCCCCGGTCGCGCCGTCGCCGGCCAGGGGCGCGACGGTGACGTCGCCGAGGCCGAGCCGCTCGAGGCCGGCGCTGACGCCGGCGGCGAACGACGCCGAGTGGACCAGCCCCATGTGGGACGACGGCACCCGGAACCGGTAGTTGTCCTCGATGGTCGAGGCCGCCGAGAGGCAGCCCGGCGAGAACAGGACCACGGTGTTCTCGCCCAGGACGTCCATCACGTGGTTCACGGCCAGCGCGACGCCGCAGCCGGGGCACATCGTGTGGCCCTGCACGAACAGCGTGTCGTCGCGGGGCGTGGGGGCGTCGGCGGCGTCGGGCTGCGCGCTGGTGTCCATCAGGGACGCACCCCCACCCAGTGGGCGACCTGGTCCACGCGCCCGCGCCGCGCGGTCTCGAGGAGCACGTCGAACATCCGTCGGAGGTGGTCGACGGTGACCTCGCGGCCGCCCAACCCGGTCACGAAGTTCTGGACGAGCGGCCCGTCCACGTTCGTCAGCGCGGCCGCGACGTCGCCGTAGACCGAGCCCGTCAGGCCGAAGGAGTGGTCCTTCTCGGCGACGCCGAGCACGGCCGCGTCGGCGACCGCCGCCTGCAGGGCCGCGTCCGGGAACGGGCGGTACGACCGCAGCTTGAGCACGCCGACCGGCCGGCCGTCGGCTCGGTACTCGTCGGCCACGGCCCGAGCCGTCGTCGTGAGCGAGCCCACGGTCAGGAGGACGGCCTCGGCGCCCTCGACCCGGTAGGGCTCGAGCAGCCCGCCCCACCGCCGGCCGAACTGCTCGCCGAACGCCGCGTCGACCTCGACGATGCGGTCGAGCGCCCGCTCGCCGGCCTGGGCCTGGCGGTACTTGTACTCGAAGAACGACGCCTCGGGCGGCGTGATGTGGTGGAACGCCTTCGGTTCGCCCTCGACGAGCGACTTGGCGAGGCTGTGCTCGGGGTCGAAGGGCGGGAGGAAGGCGTCGACGGCCGCCTGGGTGGGCAGGACGACGGGCTCGGAGATGTGCGAGACCTGGAAGCCGTCGAAGGCCACCATCGCCGGGAGCATGACGTCGGGTGATTCGGCGATGCGGTAGGCCTGGACGATGGTGTCGAGGGCCTCCTGGGGGTTCTCGGCGTAGAGCTGGATCCAGCCGGCGTCGCGCTGGGAGAGCGAGTCGCTCTGGTCGCCCCAGACGTTCCACGGCGGCGAGGCCGCCCGGTTGGCGATGGCCATCACGACCGGCGTCCGGCCGCCCGAGGCGAAGTGGAGCATCTCCGCCATGTAGAACAGGCCGTTGGAGGCCGTGGCCGTGAAGGTCCGGGCGCCCGCGAGGCTCGCGCCGATGAGCGAGCTGAGCGCGCTGTGCTCGGACTCGATGCGGAACAGGTGGGCGTCGAGCTCGCCCGACGCGACGTCCGCAGCCAGCTGCTCGGAGATGGCCGACTGGGGGGTGATGGGGTAGACCGAGACGACCTGCGGCCGGCAGAGCTTCGCCCCGTAGGCCGCGGCCTCGTTCCCCGTCAGCACCCGCGTCTCCGACTCGGTCTCGGCGTCGACCGCGACCGCGGCATCGCTGGCCATCACGCCACCGCCCTCGCCGGCATCACTCCACCTCCATCACGAACGCGTCGGTGGGACAGACCGCGGCGCAGATGCCACAGCCCTTGCAGTAGTCGTAGTCCACGACGACGAACTCGCCGCCCGCGTCGGCCTGGATGGAGACGTCGGGGCAGAACTCGATGCACAGCTTGCACATGATGCACGCGTCGGGGTCCAGCTCGGGACGGGAGAACCGCCAGTCGCCCGTCCGTCGCGAGCCCCGCTCGGTGGTGAACACCTGCTCGGGCAGCGAGGCGGCCGAGTGGGGCACGTCACCGCCCCCGGCCGAGGAGGGAGTCGACCCGACTGCACCCGCCGTCGGGCGGCCCGTCGGGTGGGGTGACGCTCGCCCCCGCTCCCGGTGCCGCCGTGTTCCGAACAGCCTGCCACATACGACGGGGAACTTCGCCACGGCGGACCAAATACGGCCGGCCCCACCCGAGGGGGTCTTCAAGCGTTGCGGGTCACGCGCGGCCGGCGACCAGGTGATAAACCCCCACCCCAGGGTGGCGTAACGTTGACATACCACCTACCCCTTGGTGGGGGCGACCATGGTTCGAAGGTCGAGCTTCACCGGAGAGATGGCATCGCGACGGACGTTCCTGAAGGTAGCCGGGGCGACGGGGATGGTCGGGCTGGCCGGCTGCGTCCAGAACAACGGCGGGAGCAACACGCCGACCGCCACCCAGTCGAGCGGCGGCGCGAAGACCGGGACGGCCAAGCCGCCGTCCATCGGCACCGTCAAGTACGGCTTCCTCAACCCGATGACCGGGCCGTACGGCGGGCTCGCGAAGAACCAGCGCCGGGGGAACCAGCTCGCGGTCAAGCACATCAGCGAGAGCGACAACTTCGACTTCGACGTCAAGGGCTTCTACGAGGACACGGAGACCGACCCGGCCACCGGCCAGCAGAAGGCCCAGAAGCTCCTCTCCCAGGACGGCGTCGGCTACATCATGGGCGCCATCTCCAGCTCGGTCGCCCTCGGGCTCAACGACTTCGCGAAGAGCAACCAGATCATCTACAACCCCGGCGGGGCGGCCATCGACATCACGGGCAAGAACTGCAACCCGTACGTCTTCCGGTTCGAGACCAACACCGCCCAGATCGCCCAGGCCGGCGCGACCTGGACGATGAACAACCTCGGCACCAAGGTCTGGTTCCACATCGCCGACTACGCCTGGGGCAACTCCGTCAAGAAGCAGTGGGAGATGCGGATGAACAACGCCGGCGACCTCACCGTCGTCGGCGAGTCGAAGTCGAAGCTCGGGGCGGGCAACTTCGGCTCCTACATCAGCCAGATCGCCGACTCCGGCGCCGAGGTCGCCGTGCTCGGCCTCAACGGGGGTGACCTCATCAAGTTCCTGAAGCAGGCCCAGAGCCAGGGGCTCCAGGACTCGGTCAAGCTCGTCAGCCCGACGGCGTCGTTCCAGGTGGTCCGCGCGGCGGCCGGCGACGCCGCCGCCGGGGTCTGGAGCGCCATCCGGTACCTGCCGAAGCTCACGACCGGCGACAACCAGCAGTTCGTGAAGGAGTACCAGGCCGAGTACGGCGAGGTCCCGGACAACTTCGCCCGCGTCGGGTTCGACTCCGTCCGGATGGTCGCGAACGGCATCCAGGCGGCCGGGTCGAGCGACCCGACCGAGGTCGCGAAGCAGCTGCCCGGCATGGAGATGACGACCATCTTCGGCCAGGACCAGTTCCGCTCGTGCGACCACCAGGCCGTCAACCCCGTCTGGATGGGCAAGATCAACAGCCCGCCGTCCGGGGAGACGATGCCGCCGGTCAAGGTCATCAAGCAGGTCTCCGGCACCGACGCCATCCCGCCCTGCGACGCGGTCGACTGCAGCCTCTGAGCGGGGTCGCGGTCGCCCCGACGCGTTCGTATCAGCCCCGCAACTGATGTGTATTTGGCGACTCCGCCGCATGCCTAGCGAAACTCGCACCCCGTAATGTCCGTCCTCACCACGCTCCTCGACCAGCTCCTCAACGGCCTGACGATCGGCATCGTCTACGTGCTCCTCGCCGCGGGGCTCTCCATCATCTTCGGCGTCATGGACGTCCTCAACTTCGCCCACGGGGAGCTGTTCGCCCTCGGCGGCTACCTCGCCTTCTCGGCGGCCGCCCCGCTCGGCCCGGAGACGGGATTCTGGGTCGGGCTCGTCGTCGCACCCCTCGTGGTCGGCGGGCTCGGGATGGCCGTCGAGCGGTTCACGGTGCGGCCGCTCTACGGGCGCAGCCCGCTCTACCACATCCTGCTGACGTTCGGGTTGGTGCTCATCATCAACGACGGCATCAAGGCCATCTGGGGGCGCCAGGCGCTCCAGTTCTCGCAGCCGCCCGCGCTCGGCGGCGCCCTGACCGTGCTCGGGTACAGCTACTCGAAGTACAACCTGTTCATGATCGGCTTCGGCGCCCTGCTCGCCGTGGCGACCTGGCTCGTCCTCGAGCGGACCCGGTTCGGCCTCATCGTCCGCGGGGGGGCCGAGGACCGCGAGATGGTCCGGAACCTCGGCATCGACATCGACCGGTACTACACGCTGGTCTTCGGCCTCGGTGCCGCGCTCGCCGGCCTGGCCGGGGTCATCCTCGGGGCCTACCAGAGCGTCAGCCCCACGATGGGGATGGACGCCATGAACCCGGCCTTCGTTATCGTGGTCATCGGGGGCCTCGGGAGCTTCCCGGGCGCCGTCATCGGCGGGCTCGCCGTCGGCCTCATCCAAGCCTTCTCGCGGGTCTACGTCCCCCAGCTCACCGGGCTCGTCCTCTACCTCATCATGATCGTGGTGCTGCTCATCCGGCCCCAAGGGCTGTTCGGGACCGCCGTCGAGCACACGCCCGACAGCGGCTCCGAGCTCCTCACGGGGCGGGGCGGGCTCGTGGGGCGGGTCATGACGCGGCGGCTCGGCGTCGCGAGCGTCGCCGCGCTCGCGCTCCTCCCGGTCGTCGCCAACGTGTTCGACCAGGGGTACCTCGTCACGCTGTTCATCAACATCCTCGTGTGGGCCCTGTTCGCGATGAGCCTCGACTTCGTGATGGGCTACACCGGGCTGGTGTCGCTGGGCCAGGCGATGTTCTACGGGCTCGGCTCCTACGCCGCGATGCTCGTGCTCGTGAACCTGACCCCGTCGGTCCTGGTCGCGATGGTCGCCGCCATCGCCGTCTCGGCCGTCGTCGCGTGGGGCGTCGGCTTCGTCTCCATCCGGGTGAGCGGGGTCTACTTCGCCATGATCACCCTCGCCTTCGGGATCTTCTTCTACAACCTCGTGTTCAAGGTCCCGTGGGTCGGGGGCAGCGACGGCATGTTCGGCGCCACGACGCTGTTCGGGCTCGGCGGCGTCGGGTTCCACGTCAACGACATCACCGTCGGCTACCCGCCCTTCCAGTTCACCGGCCAGTCGCTCTACTACTACTTCCTGCTCGGCGTGGTCGTGGCGACGTACCTGGTCGCCCGGCGGCTCCTCCGGGCGCCCTTCGGCTCCGTCCTCAAGTCCATCCGGGAGAACGCCCAGCGGTCGGAGTTCGTCGGCTACGACGTCACGGTCTACAAGCGGCGGGCCTTCACCATCAGCGGCGCGATGGCGGGCCTCGCCGGGGCGCTGTACGTCTTCAACTACGGCTACGTTGCCCCGGCGAACTTCTACTGGCTCCGGTCCGCCGAGGTCGTCGTGATGGTGGTGCTCGGCGGGATGGGCACCCTCTTCGGCCCGATGCTCGGGGCCGGCGTCTTCGTCGGGTTCAAGGACGTCCTCTCGTCGTACATCGCGCAGTGGCGGCTGGTGTTCGGCCTCGTGTTCGTGCTGTTCGTCATCTTCATCCCCCAGGGGTTGGTCTCGGTGCCGGCGCTCCTGGCCGACCGGTTCGGCAGCGGGGCCGACGAGGCCGCCCCGGAGCTCGCGAACCAGGAATCGGGGAGTGACGACTGATGGCGACCGACGCGGCCTCGGTCGGCGGCGGGCGGGTCGAGGACCCGGTCCTCGAGACCCGGTCGCTCACGCGGCGGTTCGGCGAGTTCACGGCCGTCGACCGGGTGGACCTCGCCGTCGGGCGGGGCGAGTTCCGGAGCGTCATCGGGCCGAACGGCGCGGGGAAGACGACGCTGTTCAACCTCATCTCCGGACGGCTGCGCCCCACCGAGGGACGGGTCGTGTTCGACGGCGAGGACGTGACCCGGCTGGCGCCCCACGAGCGGGTCCACCGCGGGATGGCCCGCTCGTTCCAGATCACGAACCTGTTCGGCGGGCTCACCGTTCGGGAGAACGTCCGGCTCGCGGTCCAGGCGAGGGCGGTCGGCGACATCGGTCCGGTCCGGTCGTTCACCCGGCCGGCGTCCGCGTTCCCGGCGCTCCACGAGCGGACCCGCGACGTCCTCGAACAGATCGGGCTCGAGGCCCACGCCGACGAGACCGCGCGGACGCTGGCCTACGGCGACCAGCGCCGGCTCGAGATCGGGCTCGTCCTCGCGACGGACCCCGAGCTGGTCCTGCTCGACGAGCCCACGGCCGGCATGAGCGGCGAGGAGACCGCGGCGACGATGGCGCTGGTCACCGAGGTCCTCGCCGACAAGACCCTGGTGCTCGTCGAGCACGACATCGACCTCGTGATGAACTTCTCGGACGCCATCACGGTCCTCCACCAGGGCCGCGTCATCGCCGAGGGGACGCCCGCGGAGATCTCCGCGAACGAGGCGGTCCAGCGGGCTTACCTCGGGGGGCACGGATGAGCGAGCCCGACGGGACGACCGGGTCGGCGACCGCCGACGGCCGGGCGCCGGACGACGGACCGACGAGCGAGTCGCGACGCCCGGTGCCCGACGTTCCGGACCCCATCCTCGACGTCCGCGACCTGGGCGCGGCCTACGGCCGGACGCAGATCCTCCACGGCGTCACGTTCGCGCTCGGCCGGGGCGAGGTGGTCTCGCTCATCGGCCGCAACGGGGCCGGCAAGACCACGACCCTCAACAGCATCCTCGGTAACGTCCGCCTCACCGGGGGCTCGGTGCGGCTGAAGGGGGAGGACGTCACGAACCTGCCGACGGACCGGACCGCGGCGCGGGGCATCGCCCTGGTCCCCGAGGAGCGGCGCATCTTCAGCAACCTCACGGTGCGCGAGAACCTCAAGCTCGGCACCTTCGGCGGTCAGGCCGACGCGCGGGGGCGGGACATCGACGACGTCCTCGAGATGTTCGAGAACCTCCGCGTCAGCCAGGACCGCAAGGGGTCGAACCTCAGCGGCGGCGAGCAACAGATGCTGGCCATCGGCCGGGCGCTCGTCTCGGGAGCCGACGTGCTCATGCTGGACGAGCCCACCGAGGGGCTCGCCCCGCTCATCGTCGACCGGGTCGCCGCGCTGGTGGGCGAGCTCAACGAGGAGGGCCTGACCATCCTCCTGGTCGAGCAGAACGCGGAGGTGGCGCTCGCCGTCGCCGACCGCGTCTACGTGATGGACCGCGGCCGGGTCGTCTACCACGGGACGCCGGACCAGCTCCGCGACGACGACGCCGTCCGGGACCGCTACCTCGGCGTCAAGCTCTGACGGGACCGCCCCACGACGGCGCGCCCGGTCGCCATCGCCGGGCCGGCGGCTATATTAAATGCCGTCCATAGGCACCTGCAGAGTTATGGCCGGTCTTGCCCCCTCTTCGCCTAGCGGCGCGGGAGCCGGGAGCCGAAAGAATGGTCCAATGGGGCATGGTCATCGACGCGGACACGTGCATCGGCTGTCAGACCTGCACGGTCTCGTGCAAGGTCAACAACACCGTCCTCGACGGCGTCTTCCGGACCCGCGTGGTCGACTACGAGCGGGGGACGTACCCCAACGTGAGCCGGACGTTCCTGCCGGCCCACTGCAACCAGTGCGACCAGCCGAAGTGCGTCAGCTCGTGCCCCGCCGACGCCACCTGGAAGACCGAGGAGGGGGTCGTCATCGTCGACCCCGAGATCTGCACGGGCTGCCGGTCGTGCGTCGTCTCGTGCCCGTACGGGTCGCGCACCTACCTCGAGCCGGACTACACCTTCGACGAGCGCGACCCGTTCGAGCGGCGGATGAAGGCGGAGAACCGCCTCGGGACGGTCACGAAGTGCGACTTCTGCTACACCGAGGTCAAGTCGGCGGTCGAGGCGGGCTACGAGCTCGGCGTCGACCCCGAGGCGACGCCCCACTGCGTGAAGTCGTGCATCGCGAACGCGAAGCACTTCGGCGACCTCGACGACCCCGACAGCGAGGTCGCGCGCATCGTCGCCAACGAGGACGTCGTCCCCCTGCACCCCGAGCGCGGGACCGAGCCGAACGTCTACTACCGGAGGTAACCGAATGAGCGAGACCACCACCCCCGACGTCGCCGCGGTGCAGACCGAGCTGGAGGCGGCCCTGGGCGACCGCGCGACCGTCATGACCGAGGTCGAGGACCGCTACGTCTACAGCATCGAGAAGTGGTTCGACGCCTACCGCGAGCCCGGCGGCGACGAGGCCGACCTCCCCGAGGTCGTGGTCCGCGTGCGGTCCGTCGAGGACACCGAGACGGCCCGCGAGGTCCTGACGGCCGGCGGCTTCCGGCCCGTGCTCCGCGGGAGCCTCGAGCGGCCGGCCATCGACGCGTCGGACCACGTCGGCCTCATCGACGAGACGGACGTCTGGCACCTCCCGGCCGACCTCGACGCCCAGGCCCGGTCCATCACCCAGCCCGACCTCCGCGTCGAGCACACCGCCGCCCCGGACGTCTTCATCCAGGACCGCTGCGCCACCCACACCGTCTGCAAGGGCTACTGTCCCATCAACCAGACCGTCTACGGCGACGTCGAGACCTTCTCGGCGAAGGGCCGGGCCATCGTCTCCCGGGAGCTGACCACGGGCGCCGACGGGCCCATCTCGCACTCGAAGCGGGTCTCGGACATCCTGTTCTCGTGTGCGACCTGCGGGAACTGCTTCCGGCCGTGCACCGGCGAGCTCACCGACATGTACGAGGGGCTCATCGAGGCCAAGCGGGCCATCATCGAGGAGCGCGACGGGGTCGTGCCGGGGACCATCCAGCGGATGCTGGAGGACACCTTCAAGTACGGCAATCCCTACGGCTTCCCGGCGGAGCAGCGCGCGGACTGGACCGAGGAGGCCGGCGTCGAGGTCCGCGTCGTCGAGCCCGACGAGTCGGTGGACGTCCTGCTGTTCGTCGGCTGCGACCCGAGCTACGACGTCCGCAACCGGCGCATCGCGGTCTCGCTCGCGCGCATCTTCGACGCGCTCGACCTGGACTGGGGCATCCTGGGCAACGCCGAGCGGTGCTCGGGCAACCACCAGCGCGCCGTCGGCGAGGAGGGCCTGTTCGAGTACCTGGTCGAGGAGAACGCGGCGACCCTCGAGGCCGTCGACTACGGGACGCTCGTCACCGCCGACCCGCACAGCTTCCACGCCTTCCGGAACGACTACGCCGAGTACGGCGTGGACCTCGACCCGATGCACTACACCCAGTTCCTGGTCGAGCGGCTGGACCCCGACGACCTCCCCGACGTCCCGGGCGAGCCGAAGGTGGTGACCTACCACGACTCCTGCTACCTCGGGACCCACAACGGCGTCACGGCCGAGCCGCGGGCGCTCCTCGAGTGGCTCCCCGGCTACGAGTTCGTCGACATCGAGTCGCAGGCGCTGTGCTGCGGCGGCGGCGGAGGCCGCATGTGGTTCGAGGACCCGTCGGTCGATCAGCGGCCCGCCCAGCCCGTCGTCGAGCTGGCGATGGACGCCGGCGCCGACGTGCTCGCGGTCGCCTGCCCGTTCTGCGCGACCAACTTCGAGGAGGCCCGGCTGTTCAACCACCTCGAGGACGAGCTCGTCGTGAAGGACATCTCGGAGCTCGTCGCCGAGGCGCTCGAGACGATCGCCGGCTGACCCGGCCGGCCGATCGACCCGAATGATAATGAGGTCGGGCCGTGTCTCGGCCCACCATGGCGGTCTATAGCGACGCCGAAACGATGCCGCGTGGCGAGCTCCGCGAACTCCAGAGCCGCCGGCTGGCCGATACCGTCGAGCGGGTGTACGAGCACGTCCCCTTCTACCGCGAGCGGCTCGACGAGGCGGGGGTCTCGCCGGGGGACGTCACGTCGGTGGACGACCTCCATCGCCTGCCGTTCACCTCGAAGGAGGACTTCCGCGACAACTACCCGACCGGGCTGTTCGCCGTCCCGATGACGGAGGTACGACGCATCCACGCCTCGTCGGGCACGACCGGGAAGCCCAAGGTCGTCGGATACACCGAGGCCGACCTCGCGATGTGGGGCGACGTCATGGCCCGGTCGCTCTTCGCGGCGGGCGTCCGACCCGGCGACACGGTCCAGAACGCCTACGGCTACGGGCTGTTCACCGGCGGCCTCGGCTTCCACGACGGCATCGAGGCGCTCGGCGCGACGGTCATCCCGACCGGTGGCGGGAACACGGCCCGCCAGATCAGCATGCTGGAGGACCTCGAGAGCGACGCGCTCGCGTGCACGCCGTCGTACTGCCTCTACCTGGCCGAGCAGGCGGCCGAGCGGGGGGTAGACGTCCGCGACCTACCCGTCTCCACGGTCATCATCGGCGCCGAGCCGTTCACCGACCCCATGCGGCGGGAGATCGAGGCGGCCATGGGCGTGACCGCCATCGACGTCTACGGCCTCTCCGAGATCGTCGGCCCGGGGGTCGCCATCGAGTGCGCCGAGGTCCAGGACGGGCTGCACGTCTGGGAGGACCTCTTCTACCCGGAGATCGTCGACCCGGAGACGGGTGAGCCGCTCCCGGCGGGCGAGGAGGGGGAGCTGGTGGTCACGACGCTGACGAAGGAGGCGCTGCCGGTCCTGCGCTACCGGACCGGGGACATGACCACCCTCGACGAGTCGCCCTGCGACTGCGGGCGGACGGCCCGCCGGATGGCCAACATCTCCGGTCGGACCGACGACCTGCTCATCGTCCGCGGCATCAACGTCTACCCGAGCCAGATCGAGGCCGCCATGGTGGACATCGAGGGCGTCGCCCCGTTCTACCGCATCGACCTCCGGCGCGAGGACACCCTCGACACCATCGAGCTGACGGTCGAGCACCACGAGGGCTACGCCGACTCGCACGACGAGCTCGAGGCGGCCATCACCGACCGGCTCAGGGACGCCCTCGACATCAGGCTCGACGAGCTGAGCGTCGTCGGCCCCGGCGTCATCGAGCGGACCGAGGTCGGCAAGGTCCAGCGCGTCTTCGACCACCGCGAGTGAGGCGCGGCTTCGACCACCGCGAGTGAGGCGCGGCTTCGACCATCGCGAGTGAGGCGCGGCTTGGGCCACCGCGGCCGCGGGCGCGGGGCCCCCGCGTGGCCGGCCGGCGGCCGGCGTCGTCGCCAGTTCGCGCCGCCTGACGCCGCCCGGCTGGTTTTATCACGGCCCCCGCCGCAGCTCCGGACAGCAGCTATGAGCACCCCTGCCGAGTTACGACCCGTCTTCGACCCCGCCTCCGTCGCCGTCATCGGCGCCCGACGTGCCCACGGCCCGGGGTCGTTCAACGTCGTGGAGAACCTGGACGAATTCGGCTACGGGGGCGAGATATACCCGGTGAACCCGAAGGCCGACGAGGTGCTCGGGCGGCCGGCCTACGACGACGTCCGCGACATCGACGCCGAGGTCGAGCACGCCATCGTCTTCCTGCCGCGGCACCTCGTCGCCGAGGTGCTGCGCGGCTGCGGCGAGGCGGGCGTCGCCGCCGCCACCGTCGTCAGCCAGGGGTTCTCGGACGCCGGCGAGGAGGGGGCCGAGATGCAGGCCGAGGTGACGGCCGTCGCCGAGGAGTACGGCATCACCCTCGTCGGCCCGAACACGATGGGGGTCCACAGCTTCGCGACGGGCTTCACGACGGCCTTCGCGCCCATCGCCCGGCGCGACTACGACCCCATCGCCGTGGTCGCCCAGTCGGGCCTGTTCTCCATGTCGTTCCCGCGGCTCCGCTACGCCACCTTCATCGACCTCGGGAACGCGGCGGCGCTCGACCACGTGGACGTCCTCCGGTACCTCCGGGAGGACCCGGCCATCGAGCAGGTATTCCTCCACGTGGAGGGGCTCGCGCCGGACCGGGGTCGCGACCTCGTCGAGCTGACCCGTGAGACGGTCGAGGCCGGCACGTCCGTGGTGGCCATCAAGCCCGGCCGGACCGACCTCGGCCGGTCCAAGGCCGAGTCCCACACCGGCTCGCTCGTCGGCGACGACGCGGTCTACGACGGGGCCTTCCGGCAGGGACGGGTCCACCGCGTGGCCGACTACACCGAGGCCCAGGTCGTCAGCCAGGCGCTCCTGGAGCTGCCGCCCATGGCCGGTCCGAACCTGGCGATGCTCACCCACCACGGCGCGGCGGCCATCATGGCGATGGACGCCATCGACGAGTACGGCCTCGCCCTCGCCGACCTCGCCCCCGAGACCGTCGCGGCGGTCCAGGAGCGCTCGCCGCCCTGGCTCGAGATCACCAACCCCGTCGACCTCGGGCCAGCGACGGTCGTGGACGCCCCGGCGGCCCATGCGGCCGCCATCGACGCCGTCCTCGCTGACGACGGCGTCGACGGGCTCCTGGCATCGTTCCACATCGCCGAGGGGCCACGGGCTGGGGTCGGCGATGTGGAACGATGCCAGGAGCCCGTGGCCCCTCGGCGTCTGGGGCCACGTCGACGCCCTCGAGGAGCTCGCCCCCGCGTACGACAAGCCGGTGGTCGTCGTCCCCGTCGGGACCGAACAGGGCGAGACGCGCGCCCGGCTCGCCGCGGTCGACAACGTGCTGGTGCTCGACGACGTGCGCCAGGCCGTCCGGGCGCTCCAGGTCGCCGCGCGCGACGCGGCCTGGCAGCAGGGGGGTTGCGCGTGACGTCCCCGACGCTCGACGACGCCGTGAATCGCGGCCTCGAGTGGCTCGACGAGCACGAGGCCCGGGCCGTCCTTCGCGACTACGACATCCCGTGCTCCGACGAGGTCTACCTGCCCTTCGAGGCCGACTGGGACGGCGCGGACTACGCCGCGGCCGTCGAGGCGGCCGGCGACGCGCCCGAGTACCCCGTCTACCTGAAGGTGGCCACGCGGGGCATCACCTCGACCTCGGACGCCGGCGGCGTCGAGCGGGTCGACGGGCCGGACGCGGTCGCCCCGGCGGTCGACCGGATGCTCGTCGCCGTCGCCGACTACGACCCCGAGGCGGCCGTCGAGGGGCTCATCGTCACCGCGGACGTCTCTCCGGGCCGCCGTGAGCTCCTGCTCGGCGGGGCCGTTGATCCGCAGTTCGGCCCCGTCGTCTCGCTCGGCGTCGGCGGGGTCGCCGTCGAGGTCTACCGGGACGTCGCGTTCCGGCTCGCCCCCGTCGAGCCCGCCGACGCCCGGGAGCTCCTCGGCGAGCTCCGCGGCCGGGCCATGCTCGGGGCGTGGCGCGGGATGGACCCGGTCGACGAGGACGCGCTGGTCGAGGCGGTCTGCGCCCTCTCGCGGCTGCTCGACGACCACCCCGAGGTCGTCGAGGTCGACGTCAACCCGCTGATGGCCGGGGCCGACGGCGTGGTCGCCGCCGACGCGCTCGTGCGACTCGGCTGAGGGTGGCGGCGGCGCCGTCGGCGGCAGCGTCGCCCCCACTCGTGGTCGCCGTCGACGACCGCGCTGGACGCCTCGCGCCCGCCAACGCGGCCGGCGTCGTATAAAAAGGCCGGCCAGGGACGGTGGTAGGTATATGACCGGGGGCCCGGAACCTCCAGTGGAGTCTGCGGGCATGAGTTCCAAGCACGTCCCCACGTACTGCCTCCAGTGCGTCTGCGGACCGGACCTCCTCACCGTCGAGGTCGACGAGGACGGCGAGCCGATCGGCGTCGAGCCGAACTTCGCGGCCGACGGCGTCCACCCCGCGAACGGGCGCGTCTGCACGAAGGCGTACACCCTCATCGACAAGGTGAACAACCCGAAGCGGCTCACCGGGCCGCTCGTCCGCACCAACCCGAAGAAGGGCTGGGACGAGGACCCCGGGTGGGAGCCCATCGACTGGGCGTCGGCCATCGAACTGCTCGCCGAGAAGCTCGCCGCGGCCCAGACGCCGACCACGGTCGACGAGAACGGCTACCCCCGCGTCGCGGTCTCGATGGGCGGGGGCGGCATCACCGAGGGCCACTTCGGGACCTTCCCGGCCGTCCTCGGGGCGCTCGACGGCTACGTCGACTTCAGCCTCGGGAGCGGACAGGGGGTGGCCTGCTACCACTCGGAGCACGTCTACGGCGAGCTCTGGCACCGGGCGTTCCTCGGCATCCCCGACCTGCAGCACGCGAAGTACGTCGTCAGCTTCGGGGCGAACAAGCAGAACACGGCCGGGCCGTCGGGGAACTGGCGGTACGCCCAGGCGAAGCGCGACGGCATGCGCTACGTCCACGTCGAGCCCCACGAGACGACCTCGGCCGGCTGGGCCGACGAGTGGGTGCCCATCAAGCCGAAGACCGACGCCGTCTTCCTCTACGCGATGCTGCACGTGGCCCTCCACGAGCTCGACTGGCGGGCCATGGCGGACCTCGAGTTCCTGCGCGAGCGGACCAACTCGCCGTACCTGGTGGCGCCGGACGGCTACTACCTGCGCGACCCCGAGACCGACACGCCGCTCGTCTGGGACGAAGCCGCCGGGGCGGCCCGCCCGTTCGACGACCCGTCGGTCGCGGCGCCCGCGCTCGAGGGCACGTTCGAGGCTGACGGGGTGACCGTCGGCCCCGACGGCGAGCGGACGACGTTCGAGGCGGCCGCGGTCGCGCCGAGCTTCCAGAAGCTCCTCGACCACACGACCGAGCCGACCCCGGAGGCCGCCGCCGAGATCTGCGACGTGCCGGCCGAGCGCATCCGTCGCATCGCGACCGAGTTCGCCGAGGTCGGGGCCGAGCACGTCGGGGACACCGTGGCCGTCGACGGGGTGTCCCTCCCCTACCGGCCGGTGGCCATCCTGCTGGGCAAGACGGTCAACAACGGCTGGGGCGGCTTCCAGACGACCTGGGCCCGGACCGTGCTGTGCATGCTCTACGGCGCCCTCGAGGTCCCGGGCGGGCTGGTCTCCCTCGGCTCGCGGCTCAACCCGCCGTACACCGACAAGACGCAGTCCGTCGTGCCGGGCGAGGACGGGTTCATGGCCCAGACGCTGGCCCCGACCGACGCCGAGCACTGGCCGGCGCCGCTCAAGACCCGCGGTGGCCTCGCCGAGCTGACGCCGCTCGTCGGGACGAAGGGCTGGGGCCAGGCGCTCTCGCCGGCGTCGCTGGCCTGGCGCTTCCAGAACGAGGCGCCAGAGGGCTGGCCCCAGCCGAGCCCGCCCGACGTCTGGCTGGTCTACCGGTGCAACCCCGTCGTCTCGTTCCCCGACACGAAGCTCGTGGTCGACGCGGTCCGGGAGTTCCCGTTCGTCGCGTCCATCGCCTACACCCACGACGAGACGAGCTGGTTCGCCGACCTGGTGCTGCCGGACAACGTGGACCTCGAGTCGCTCCAGCTCAAGCACCTCGGCGGCCACACCCACGCGATGGACAGCTTCTGGGCCCACCGGGGCTACGCGCTCAAGCAGCCCGTCGTCGAGCCCCGCCACGACACCCGCGAGCTGACGGACCTCTGGACCGACCTCATGGCCGAGCTCGGCAGCCTCGACGCCTACCACGAGGCCATCAACCGCGGCGCCATCCTCGGCGTCCCGCTCGCGGGCGTCGGCTACGACCTGCGCCTCGAGCCGGACGAGCGCTACACGGCCGAGGAGATGTGGGACCGGGTCTGCCGGGCCGCCTCGCGCGACCTGACGGCCGGCGAGGCGGAGTACGACCTGGACTGGTTCAAGGAGCACGGCTTCCTGACGAAGCCCTTCCCGGCGACGAAGCACTACCTCCACCCGACGATGGTCGAGCAGGACCTCCGCTACGAGCTCCCGTACGGGGAGCGCCTCCAGCGCATGGGGGCCGAGCTGGGCCGGCGGCTCCACGAGCGGGACGTCCACTGGTGGGACACCCAGCTCGAGGAGTACCAGGCCCTCCCGGCCAACGAGGACCCCTCGGCGGTGTGGGAGTCGTTCTACGGCGACGAGTACGACCTCTGGGCGCTCACCACCAAGAGCATGCACTACGCCTACAGCAGCAACGTCGCCAACGAGCTGTCGGCCGAGATCGCCTCAAACACCCAGGAGTTCCGCGGCCTCTGTCTCAACCCCGTCACGGCCGAGGCGCGCGGCATCGGTGAGGGCGACGAGGTCGTCGTCCGGTCGGCCGTGGGCGAGGTGCGGGGGCCCGCGACCCTCCGCGAGGGCGTCCGGCCCGACGTCGTCCTCTTCGTCGGGCAGTTCGGTCAGTCGGTCACCCCGTTCGCCCGGCGCCTGCGCATCCCGACCCTCAACGGGCTCACGACGGTGGCCGACCTCGACCTCATCGACGGGACCGGGAGCATCGCCCAGCTCGGCCGGGTCACCGTCGAGCCGGCCGCCTGAGGGTCGACCCGGAGCGGTCACCGCTTCGTTCGTCGGTCAGAACCCGCAGACAGCGTGGCGGCTCGCGGCGTGATCGTGCGGCGAAACGGGCCGACGGTCGCCGGGTTCGGTGACCGAAAGCGGTGACCGAAGGTCGGCCCGATATCGGAGGGGGATATAAGGGCCCTGTAAATGCGGGTCCGACCCCTATGCCACCGGGGCGGGCTAGTGTTAACCGGATGGCGGACCCTGACCAACGGCTGTCGACGGACGAGGCCGAGGACCGGATCCTCGACTACCTCGAGGCGTCGGGCGGCCGGCGGGCCCACACCCAGGAGGTCGCCGACGTGTCGGGCGTCACCCGGCACACCGCCTCGAAGTACCTCTCGGTGCTCGAGGCGAAGGGGCTGGTCGGCTTCGACCAGGTCGGCAACGCCAAGGTCTGGTATCCAATCCACGACGACATCGCGCTCCGGACGCTCACCCTGGACGACCTCGACGAGGTCCTCGCGGTCTCGAACCGCATCCAGGACGTCGCCGACGACGGCGTCGATAGGGCGAACCTGCGTCGCGAGCTTCGGACCCACCTGACCGACTCGGCCGAGTTCTGCGTCGGCGCGGCCACGACGGCCGGCGTCGTCGGCTACATCATCGGCGAGCAGCGGTCGTGGGAGTTCGGGAGCAGCGGTACCGTCGGCTGGATACGGATCCTGGGCGTCCATCCGAGCTACCAGGATCGCGGCATCGGCAAGCTGCTCAGCGACGAGATAACCCGCCGGTTCGAACGGTCCGGCGTCCGCCGCGTGCGGACCATCGTGGGCTGGGACGAGAGCGACCTGTTGCCATTCTTCCACGGGCTCGGCTTCGGCATGACCGAGTCGACCGTCCTGGAACGAGCGTTAACGGACACTGACAAGCCATGAGTAAGTACACCAGCGAACACTATCCAGAGCCGGCACTCGAGGAGTTCCGCCAGTTCAGAGCGTGGGTCAACGACCCGCACGAGTACGGACGGGCGTGGAAGGAGCGAAACGACGGCGGCGTCGTCGCGTTCTTCTGCACGTACGCCCCCCGGGAGCTCGTGTACGCGGGCGGGTTGCTGCCCGTGCGGGCCTACGGGGGTCACACGGCCAGCGAGATCGCCGAGTCGGACCGGCACATCTACCGCGGGATGTGGTGTCCCTTCTCGAGGGACGTCCTCTCGCAGGGCCTCCTCGGGAAGTACGACTACACCGACGGCATCGTGATGGCCTCGACCTGCCTCCACCTCCGCCAGACCTACCAGAGCTGGTCGGAGAACGTGAGCGAGGAGGGGGACTTCCAGCACTACTTCATGATGCCCCACGGGGCCCAGCAGGACGGCGGGGTCGAGTTCCTCGCGTCGAAGCTCCGCGAGACCCTGCAGGCGGTGGCCGACTACACCGGCAAGGAGGTCACGGAGGACGACCTCTGGGAGGCCATCGAGGTCTACGACGAGAACCGCCGGCTGCTCCGCGAGATCTACGAGTTCCGCAAGGAGGACCGGCCGCCCATCTCCGGGCTCCAGGCCCTGGAGATGGTGAAGTCGAGCCACATCGCCGACCCCGCCGAGCACAACGAGCTGCTCCGGTCGGCGCTGGCGAAGCTCGAGGACTACGACGGCCCGCGCCGCGACCCGGACTACCGGCTGATGCACATCAGCTCGGAGAACGACGACCGCCGGTTCATGTACCTGGTCGAGGAGGACCTCGGCTTCGACGTGACGGTGGTCACCGAGGAGGCCTGCGTCGGGACCCGCGACTTCTGGAACACCACGACCGACACGTACGCCGACGACCCGTTCATGACGCTCGCCGAGCGCTACCTCGAGCGGCCGCCGTGTCCCAACAAGGACTGGCCCTACCGCAACCGCATGGACCAGATCTCGATGCTGGCCGACGAGTTCAACGTGGACGGGGCGGTGCTCATCGCCCAGAAGTTCTGCGACCCGCACCTGCTCGACATCGCCAACGAGCGCGACCTCCTCGAGGACGAGAAGGACATCCCGACGCTCGAGCTCGAGTTCGACGCCTCGGTGCCGATCGGCCAGTTCAAGACGCGCCTGCAGGCCTTCGTCGAGCAGCTCCAGACGGACGCCGTGGACATGGAGGCGCTCTACTAGCGAGGTGACCACGACATGAGTTCAACCAACCAGGTTCAGGAGCCGGAGTCCGACGGGAACGTCTACGACGAGCAGCTGGAGATGTACCCGGAGTTCAACCGGTACCAGTACGGATTCTACAAGGACTTCGCCGAGGCCGACGGCATCAAGTGGGCCGGCGGCGGGTGGTCCTACGAGGCCATCCCCGAGGGGCTGGGCGACGACGTCTACTTCCTCGCCGGCGAGCCCTACGGCGCGGTCGTGGCGTACAACGAGGAGATCTCCCGTGACTTCCTCAACGCCGCCGACGCCAAGGGGCTGAGCAGCGACCTCTGCGGCTACATGGTGAACTACTGGGGCGGGCTGACCCAGAACAAGTACGTCCTCCCCGACGGGACGGTGTACGACCAGTTCCCGGACGTCGACTTCAACGTCAACTCGCACATCTGCTGCACCCACGCGAAGTGGTACCAGAAGGCGGGCGAGCTCGAGGCCGTCTACACCGACCCCAACGGCGAGCAGACGCCGTTCTTCGGCGTCGACATCATCGGCGGCCCGAACGCCTACGACGACGAGGACCTCATCGAGTACAACCGGGTCCAGATCGAGCAGATGATCGACTGGATACAGGAGGTCACCGGCCGGACGTTCGACGACGCCCGGTACATCAAGGCGGTGAAGAACGAGATGTGGACGATGTCGACCTGGGCGAAGGTCTGCGCCCTGCAGAAGGCCCACCCCGCCCCCCTCGAGGAGCGCCGCATGTTCTCGCTGTACGCGCCGTCCATCGCCCGCCGGTCGACCGACGAGGCGCCCGAGCTCTACGCCCGCCTCCTCGAGGAGGTGACGGACATGGTCGAGCGCAAGGCCACGGTCAGCGGCCGGCAGGACTTCCGGTTCATCTCGGACAGCCCGCCGCCGTGGGCCCACCTGGACATCTACCGGTACATCCGTGACGAGTACAACGCCGTCTCGCTCGGGTCGCTGTACTCCTGGGGCCTGACCGGCGCCTGGCGCGGGTTCGACGGCGGCGACGAGTGGGACTGGACGCCGCTCGACACCCCGATGGAGCGGGGCATCGAGATCGAGGACCGCGACACCGCCATCGAGGAGATGATCAAGTGGAACATGCGGCGGCCCGCCTGGAACGTCTTCGGCGGCCACCTCGAGGCGAAGCAGAAGGTCACGCTCGCGATGGCCGAGGAGTTCGACGTGGACTTCGTCCTCATGCACCTCAACCGGGGCTGCGAGGGCTGGGCCCTCAACCAGGTCGAGGTGTCGAACTACCTGAAGGACCACGGCATCCCCGTCCTCGAGTACGAGGGCAACCAGGCGGACCAGCGCGACTTCGACCCCTCGAAGCTAAGACAGAAGATTGACATGTTCATGGAGGGGCGTTTCAACGCCTAACCTGGAGACCAACCAATGATAGCAGCAGGCATCGACATCGGGTCGGACTACACGCAAGCAGCGATCGTCGACGACGACGGACTACTCGGCATCGGGGAGGCCCGGACGGGCTTCGACCTGAACAAGGCGGGCGAACGGGCGATCGCCGATGCCCTCAGCCAGGACGGCGTGAGCCGCGGCGACATCGACGTCCTCGTGGCCACCGGCGAGGGCCGAAAGAGCGTGGACGTGGACAAGCGGGTGACCTCGTACACGGTCATCGGCCTCGTGCTCAACCAGGAGTGGCCGTCGGCCCGCTCGGTCCTCATGATGGGGGCCAAGAACGCCGCCGCACTGAAGCTCAGCGAGACGGGGATGATCCTCGACTTCGACGAGAACGACCGGTGCGCGGCCGGGGTCGGACGGTTCCTCAGCGACCTCACCCGCTTCCTCGACATGAGCCTGGACGAGGTCATCCAGGCCACCCGTGAGGTCGACGAGGGCGTCGAGGAACTGAACACGCAATGCGCCGTCTTCGCGGAGTCGGAGGTCATCAGCCTCATCCACGAGAACGTCTCGCCGGCGCGGATCTCCCGCGGCGTCCACGACGCCATCGCCGAGCGCAACTCGGCGCTGCTCCGGCGCATCGGCATCGAGGAGGACGTGCTGGTGGTCGGCGGCGTGGGACGCAACGTGGCGTTCATCGAGGCGCTCGAGGACATCATCGAGACGCCCGTCCACGTGCCGGACCACCCGGCCCACGTGGCCGCCCACGGGGCCGCCCTCTCGGCGCTCTTCGACGACGCCGAGCAGCTCCAGCAGGACATCGAGGTCGGCTCCAAGCAGACCGAGCGGTTCTCGGACTCCATCAAGTGACCAACCCACACCACCCAATCCAACCATGAGCGTTACCGCCAACAAGCAACGAACGACCGTCCGTGGGGTCGAGGGCGACCTCTACGAGCTAACGACCGCCACCGAACGCGCCGACTGGGAGTGGCCCACGTCGGTCTGGATCGGCGACAACGTCGACGAGGACTACGACGTCCGGTCGCTGGGCATCGACATCGGGTCGACGAGCACCCAGACCGTCATCATGGGCGACAAGGAGGTCATCGCCTACAGCAGCATCCGGACGGGCTCGCAGACCTCCACGAGCGCGGCGAAGAGCGAGGAGGTCATCTACGAGCGGGTCGAGGGCCTCTCAGCCGACGACATCGACTACTCGGTCGCCACCGGCTACGGCCGCGTCAACCTGACGAACGTCGACAAGGCCATCACGGAGATCGCCTGCCACGGGAAGGGGGCGAACTACTTCTACGGGCCGTCGGTCCGGACGCTGCTCGACATGGGTGGTCAGGACCTCAAGACCATCAAGATCGACGAGAAGGGCAAGGTACAGAACTTCCTGATGAACGACAAGTGCGCCGCCGGCACGGGCCGCGGCGTCGAGTCGTTCGCGGAGGTGCTCGGCGTCTCCATCGAGGAGATCGGGCCCATGTCCCTCGACGTGCCGACGGACCCGGCCCCGGTGAGCAGCACCTGCGTCGTCTTCGCGAAGGACGAGGCGACGGCGCTCATGCGGGAGAACATGGCGCCGAACGACGTCGCCGCCGCCTACCACCTCTCGCTCGTCGAGAACGTGGTCGAGCTCCTCGAGCGGGTCGACGTGGAGGCCGACTTCGCCATCACCGGCGGCATCGCGAAGAACCCCGGCGTCGTCGAGCGGCTCGAGCGCAAGATCGGTCTCGAGGCGCTGGAGCCGGACTTCGACCCGCAGATCGCCGGGGCGGCCGGCGCCGCGTTCTTCGGGGCCGGCCTCTACGCCCAGCAGCAGGGATGATCCCGGGGCGAGACGACACTGGAGACCCACCATGCCAGAAGTGAACTACGGCTACAAGGACGGCGCCGGCAGCTGGTTCATCACCGTCGACACGAACGCTTGTGACGGCTGCAACGAGTGCGTCGAGGTCTGTCCCGCCGACATGTGGGAGCTCGAGGAGGACGAGTTCGCCATCCTCGAGGCGGGCGAGCTGGTAGCCGCCATCAAGGAGGAGCATCGAAAGAGCGTCCGGTACGACTGCTCGCCGTGCAAGTCGCCCAGCGGCGACGGGTCCGGGACCGCCGCCTGCGCGGAGGCCTGCCACGTCGACGCCATCGAGCTCTCATGGTGAGTGAGGGCCGTGGAGACTGACGTTGCGACGCCGGGTGAGTCCCGGTCCGGGCTCGTCGAGCTCACCATCGACGGCGAGCCCGCGAGCGTCGAGCGGGACCGGCCCCTCATCGACGTCATCCGCGAGCACGGGCCGTACATCCCGGGCTGGTGCCACCACCCGAGCATGCGGCCGGCGACGCAGCTCGAGGCCGCCGAGGTCGTCTACCGGCCGGTCGACGGCCCGGTCACGACGCCACCCCGGGGCGTGAGCGCCCTCGACGACCCCCGGACGGACGGCGACGCCATCGTCGGCGAGACCGGGTCGGTCGAGGGCTGTGACACGTGCGTCGTCGAGGTCGACGGCGACCTGGTCCGGGCCTGCGAGACGCGCGCCCGGCCCGGGCTCGAGATCCGGACCGACACCGACGAGGTCCTGGCGCGCCAGCAGGCCGGGATGGCCGAACTGTTCGGCCACCACCCCCACTCGTGCCTGGACTGCCCGCTGAAGGAGGGCTGCGACCGGATCTCCTGTAGCATGGGCGTCCCGCCCGAGGCCCGCTGCTGCGACCTCATCGGGAACTGCGAGCTCGAGAAGTCCGCCGAGGCCATCGACCTCGACTGGGGACGGGTGCCGTCGTACGAGCCCCTCGACCGGCCGGGGCAGTCGACGCCGGTCTTCGACGTCAACTGGGAGCTCTGCATCGGCTGCCTCCGGTGCGTCGGCGTGTGCGAGGACCACGTCGGCGCCGGGGTCTGGCGGTTCACCCTCGAGCCCGACGAGCCGCGCGGCACCGACGCCACCGTGGGGCTCAGGGCCGAGAGCCTCGCGAAGTCGGGCTGCAAGTACTGCACGGCCTGCGTGGAGGCCTGCCCGACGGGCACGCTGACGGACAACCGCGGAACCCACGTCGACCGTGACCGGCTGCCCATCGAGTTCAGGTCGTCGCTGCCGTCGGTGCCGATGCCCAACGAGCGCGTCGAGTACACGGCGGAGCAGGTCGAGCTCGAGGTGCCGAACGCCGGCGGCGTCTACACGCTCTACGACGCCGACGGCGACATCGTCGAGATCAACGGCGTGGCCGACCTGTCGGCGGCGCTCCTCGACGCGCTCGACGCCAGCGACGCCGTCGAGTTCGAGTACGACCTCGACGAGAACTTCACCAAGCGTGAGACCGAGATGAACGAACGCTACATCAAGGAGCACGGCCACCTGCCCGGCATGGGAGGGGGGATGGATGACCTCTTCTGAGGCCCCGCTCGAACCGCGGGTCCTGGAGGAGCTCCAGGAGATCCACGGCCTCGGCGACGACTGGGAGGTCCGGTTCGCCGCCGACCTCGAGGTGTGCGAGCAGCGCGCCGAGGAGTACGAGGCGATGGGCTTCGAGGTCGAGGTCTTCCCGCACCCCGACGACGTCTCCCGGGGGCAGCTCCCCGGCGACCACGACCGGTGCGTGGTCTACACGCGGGCGGCCGACGAGGGCGGGGCAGGGGGGCTGATCGACGATGACCTCCTCTGACCTGGACGCGGCGTTCTCGGCGTTCAAGGCCATGCACGGCCTCGACGACGCCTGGTCGGTCCGCTTCACGGCCGACGAGTACCGCGCCCTGGAGATGGCCCAGGAGTACCGCGAGACGGGCCACGAGGTCCGGGTCCTCCCGCTCTCCCCCGAGAGCGAGGAGCTCGACCCCGAGTCGTTCGACCAGTTCGCGGGCGCCGACCACGACCCGCTCAAGTACCTCGAGGACCCGAGCTGCGCGTCGTGCCTCGGCGGCACGCACGTGGTGCTGACGAAGGAGGCCGACGAGCCCGCGCCGGACGCGGGGCTCGTCTACGAGTGATCACATGAGACACGTCATCGTGGGCGGCGGCATCGCGGGCGTCACGGTCGCGGAGACCCTCCGCGATCGCGACCCGGACGCGGAGGTCGTCGTCTTCAACGCCGAGACCGAACCGCTCTACAGCCGCATGCTCCTCAAGGAGTTCGCCAAGGGCGCGACCGACGAGGCCGCCGTCCGCATCCACGGCCCGGACTGGTTCGCCGAGCGCGACATCGAGCTTCGCGCCGGCGAGCGCGTCGTCGCCGCGACCGATTCGACCGTCGAGACCGACGCCGGCGAGGCGCTCGCGTTCGACCGCCTCTTCGTCACCGCGGGCGGCCGCCAGGTCGACCCGTTCGGCGTCGAGGCCGAAAACGTCACGGGCATGTGGACGCTCGAGGAGACCCGCCGCATCCGCGAGCTGGCCGAGTCCGGCGAGATGGGGACGGCCGTCGTCATCGGCGCCGGCTTCCTCGGGCTCGAGCTGGCCGACGCGCTGGCCATCCAGGGCGTCGACACCCACTTCGTGATGCGCGGCCACTGGAGCCGCCACGGCGTGGGCGAGGCCGGGGCGGCCATCGTCCACCAAGCGCTCGAGGACCACGGCGTCCACGTCGACGACTACCAGTCCATCGAGGAGTTCGTCGTGGACGGCGGCCGCGACGCGGCCGCCCGCCCCGCCGAGGCCCAGGACCCCCGCGACTA
>Ga0102944_1000605_pt1 | contig 26878 bp, 23 predicted proteins | sample SalPonD_shore_MG_FD_78172 | JGI IMG/M metagenome (GOLD analysis project Ga0102944, IMG submission 78172) | Salt pond soil microbial communities from South San Francisco under conditions of wetland restoration - Salt Pond MetaG... | ecosystem: Environmental > Aquatic > Marine > Intertidal zone >...
CGTGGGTTCAAATCCCACTCAGGCCATCCTTTATCTCAATATTGTATGATATCCTAAACATATCGTCATCTCTGAAATTATTCTATGAATCACTGAATTTATTTAGCTGTGATCCTAATTTCATTCATGAGCAAAGATGATGAAGCTCTCTTTCGGTCATCCCAACTACTGCTACAAGGGGCAACGATGCTTCAATTGAGTTGTCCCCAGTGTTCCAATCCCATTTATCGATTACGTGATGGGACTATGCGTTGTGCTCACTGTGATCAGCAGGTATTCCATGAACGTGATTTAGATAATTCTATGAAAGCCGAAATGAAGCAGAAGGACAGTCCTATTCAGAAAAAAATAGAAAATTTAACAGCAAAATTAGAACAAGAAGAGGATCCCGATAAGATCATCAAACTTGCTGAGACCATCAAAAAACTCAAAGAGATACTTTAGATCTCGTCTTCCCAATCATATGGTTCGGTCAGTATCTGATCTATTCGATTAGCTATTTGTGTTCCAATTCCATGAACTTTACGCATTTGGTCTGGCGAGGCAGCAAAGAACGCCTGTGGTGTTTTAAATTCTTCTAGAATTCTCTCTGCCAGGATATTATTAATATTGGGTAATGCAGATAATAGTACTATTTGATCTTCATATAAGGTCTCTGTTGATTTTGATGCCCGGATCGTGGGGGCTCGAGATTTGTCCCGTTGTTCTCGTTTGGCAATTGCTAGTAGCATCTCGATGCTCTCTTTCTCATTATCCGCAAAGATAATCGGGATGTCATAATCAACCATGATGGAGGTTATGGCCCCCTGTATTGCTTTAGGTGACATTGAAGAGGCATAAAGATTATTCCCCTCAATCAGTAGGATTGGTTTGATGTATGTACTCTTGAGATTGATTAGCTGTTCGAATAGGTCCCCTCGGATAAGAGTGGAGGTAAAATCCCGAGTAGTCTTCCGCTCAACAGCGACTCGATCTGAGAGGATAAAATCGCCAACTGGAAGAGTACTCTGCCGAAGATCGATATCCTCCGAAAGTAATTCTCGAACAATACCTGCACCCCGTTCCCGGTGATCAATGTAAATTATTATTTGTTGTTGTGAATTAAATTCTACCGATTGTTGATCATCATCCTCAGCTCCTGTATCTTCCAGTTCTTTTGCCTGTTCTTCATTAAAGAAATCATCCAATCCAGTCTGTCGTTTATTTTCCTTTTCTTCTGCCAACTCTGTTTTAATTTCCTGTATTGAATTCCTGATTTTCTTCTGTTTCCTTCTACTGGCATAGAAATACCCTTCATCACGGGTTCCTTTAGTGATAAGGATGACTACTTCTCCTTTTCTAGCCCGACCAGTTCGCCCACTTCTCTGTATAAATCTAGTTGCTGAAGGTGTGACATCATAGAATATGACCAAATCGCATTGAGCCACATCTAAGCCTTCTTCACCAACGCTGGTACTGACTAGAATATTATAAATTCCTGATTTGAACGCATCCATGACATTCTTTTGTTGTTTTTGAGTTAATCCTTTTCCGTAGGATGAGCTGGATTGTCCCACAAACCGATGTACTGACGCATCTGATAGTACTGATAGTTGTTCTACAAGAAATTCAGTGGTTGCTTTGTAATTGGCAAAAATCAAAATTCTACTCTCCGGTTTCTGATTAATCTGTTTTGTCACGATTTCCTTGAGCTTAGTCAATTTTGGATGAAAGATTTGATCTGCAACCATCGTTTTTGCCATCTGGTAGATCTGGCGTATTGATGAATTTGTTGTGAATCTCCGTAATGAATTTTTATTGGTGCGTTGAAATTCATCAATTTTATCTTGAATATATTTTAGTAAGGTATGAATCCCCTGTGTTTCAAGCATCTCCGCAGCCTGATACAGGAGCATTAATTGCCCGTAAGCTGCCATCCCTCCGAAAAAATTATCATCGGAGATCTGCTCTCGACTGGCATTTAATTTTTTCGGGATCTGTAGTAAATCACGTTTAGAATTATTAGATATAACAATTGATTGTACAATTCCAAGATCTTTGAGATATTGTAAATGATCCTTGATCTCAGTCTTCAGTTTGGATTGGATAACCTCAAATTCTTCAGGCAAGTCAATCCAAACCCAGTTTTCATCCACCTCATGTACATAAGGTTTGACCTGCGGGTGATTTTCATCCATATATTCAAATGAGGTTAGCCTGAGGTTTTCTAGAATTTCATAGACTTTATCCTTATCTCCTGGTGATGCTGTGAAGCCCAGTATCCGTCCGTTTTCATTGTATTTTCGATATTCTTGTGCACAGAGGACATAAGGGTGATCTCCTACCGCACGATGTGCCTCATCAAAACAGAGTAAACTAACCTCAGTCAAATCAACTCGCTGTCCAATGATATCATTGCGTAGTGTTTGTGGAGTGGTAATATAGACTTTGCCAGAGTTCCAGATTTCACCTCTAGCTGAAGGAGCAGTTTCACCAGATAATATAATAACATCATCGAAATCAATTCGTAACATATTAATCAACGACTCATGATGTTGATTGACCAATGGACGTGTTGGTGCAGTGACAATTACTTTTTTCTCTGGTTCATTCTTTAGATAATGTGCAATTACCATGATAAATACCACCGTCTTACCTAATCCTGTAGGTAGAACAATGAGTGAATCATCCTTAATTGCTGTACCAAATAGTATCTGCTGATAGATTCTAGTTTGAATGGTATTGGATCGGATCAATGGGTGGTCAAGGTAATTGTTGATATTGATTCCTCCTCAAATGAGATATGAGTATTACCTAATATATTGTATTTGGTGAATATTTTGATTTTAAGAACTAGGAAATACTTGAAATTCCCTAAATTCTCCACAAATATTACGCATAAATCCGATAACATCTTCTATTAATTGGATATATTTGCATTTTTCTTGCAAGTAGATATAAGGCAGTCGGTAATCTTAAGACGAATTTGGTTTATGGACAAGTGTACGACATGTCAGACGTAGTTCAACTTCCTGTTGTAGAAGTAAAGAGGTTTGCCAATGATCGGAATGACAGTTGGAGGGTTATGCCCTTCTTACAAGGTGCATTTCTGATTTTCTTTGGTTTTTATGCATTTTGGGCTGTTGCTCTAGATTACACCCACGCATTTGTAGATGTAGGTTCAGTTCATTTTGTTAGTCCATTTTTCAACCCCGATATCGAGGTTAGCTGGTGGCCCGAAGGTCTCTCTCCGGGTTTACTATTGATTTGGGCGCCTCTCGGTTTTAGGGCAACATGCTATTATGCCCGTAAGGTTTATTATCGCTCCTTCTTCTGGGATCCCCCAGGATGTGCAATTGCAGAGGCAAAAGCCCAAGAAGGTGAGTATCGAGGAGAGAACAAAGCACCATATATCCTGAATAATATCCACCGTTATTTCTTTTTGATTGCATTTGTGCTAGCTATTATCCATGCAGCTGAATTCATTCGATTGGTCTTTACTGGTGGATTTAGTTCTGGTTCTGCTGCAATCGCGACAATCATACTAGGTATTGATGCTCTATTCCTTGCCCTGTATGTTTTGTCCTGTCATTCCTGTAAGCATATTGTAGGAGGCAGTCTTAATCGAACCCGAGGATCACCCCTCAGAAGGTTTAGATTCAAGAGCTGGAAATTTGTGAAGAAACTGAATGTTAACCATGGGGCGTACTTTTGGCTCAGTCTTACCACAATCTTACTAGCGGATATGTACATCCGTTTTATCTTGGCACGTGGTATCCTTAGCTTTTAGGTGATTATATGACAGAGATTAACTTAGAAGAAGAATTCAATAATGTAGAAATAGTTGATTACGATGTTTTAGTTATCGGAGCTGGCGGAGCTGGTCTTCGAGCCACTATTGAGGCAGCAACTCAAGGTGCAAAGGTTGGAGTGGTCTGTAAATCACTTCTTGGCAAAGCACATACGGTAATGGCAGAGGGTGGTGCAGCAGCAGCTCTTGGGATGGCAGATAGTCGTGATAGTTGGGAAGTCCACTTTCGAGACACCATGCGAGGAGGAAAACTTCATGGAAACTGGAAAATGGCTGAAATTCATGCCAAAGAAGCCCCTGATCGTATTCTTGAACTAGAACGATGGGGTGCTGTCTTTGATCGTACTCCTGATGGGAAGATTAACCAGCGAAATTTCGGTGGTCATCAATATCCACGGCTAGCTCATGTAGGAGATCGAACCGGTCTAGAACTGATCCGAACCCTTCAGGATAAAGTTGTACATGAAGATAATGTCACGGTTCATATGGAAACTACCATTACTCATCTTCTCAAGGAAAAGGATCAAGTTGTTGGTGCCTTTGGTTATACCCGTGAGGAAGGTGCTTTGTATCAATTCAATGCCAAGGCAGTGATTTTAGCAACTGGTGGTATTGGTAAATCTTACAAAATTACCTCTAATTCATGGGAATACACCGGAGATGGGCATAGTATGGCTTTTGACATCGGTGCTGATCTGATTGACATGGAATTTATACAATTTCATCCTACTGGAATGGTTTATCCTACCAGTGTAAAAGGTGTTTTAGTAACTGAAGGTGTTCGAGGTGAAGGAGGTATCCTACGCAACAGTGAGGGTGAGCGTTTCATGTTTAATTATGTACCCGAAATGTTTGCCGGTGAATACGCTGAAACAGAAGAAGAAGCCCGTCGTTGGTTAAATGGTGATGATAGCGCTAGACGTCCTCCTGAACTCTTAACTCGTGATATTGTCGCAAAGGCAATTCTCTCTGAGGTCAAAGCAGGACGCGGTACTCCTCATGGAGGTGCTTATCTTGATATCAGTCATCGTCCCTCTGAATATGTCAAGAAGAAATTACCCTCGATGTATCATCAATTCAAAACTCTTGCTGGTCTAGATATTACACAAGAGCCCATGCAGGTTGGTCCAACTACCCATTATATTATGGGTGGTGTACGTGTCGACCCCGAAACCCAGGCTACATCTGTCAAAGGATTATTTGCTGCTGGAGAGGTTGCCGGAGGATTGCATGGTGCCAACAGATTGGGAGGAAATTCCCTTTCCGATCTTATTGTCTTTGGTAAACGTGCAGGTGAACATGCGGCAAAATTTGCCCAAGAAGCTAGTAATGTGCCACAGCCCGGAAAAGATACTATCACCAGTATTATCGCAGAGGTTTTAGCTCCATTCGAGGAGGGTCGAGAAGAGAATCCTTACCAGATTCATCGTGATCTGCAAGAGATGATGGGTGAGAATGTTGGAATTATCCGTGATGAAGAACGATTAACGGAAGGGATCAACCAGTTGAAACAATTTGCTGAACGAGTAAACAATGCCAAGGCAACAGGCACTCGTCAGTATAATCCTGGTTGGCATGAAGTTTTAGATGTTCAACGGATGATAAAGAGCAGTATGCTCTTTGCTGTTGCAGCAAAGGCACGGAAAGAATCACGTGGTGCCCATACCCGGGATGATTTCCCCAAGACCAATAAGGATCTTACCAATGTCCTCTACATCGTCCGAAAGGATGAAGATGGCAATCCGATCATTGTTGAGGAGGACATGGAACCGATGCCCGATGAATTACAAGAATTAATTGAGGTGGAATACTAATGGCAGAAGATTTGAAAGTAAACTTGAACGTGCAACGTGGAACTCCTGAAAGTGGTATCCACATGGAAGAATATGAAGTACCTGTAGATCCTAAAATGGTCGTACTTGATGCAGTACATGAATTACAGGCAATACAAGCTCCAGACCTTGCGGTACGTTGGAATTGTAAGGCAGGTAAATGTGGTTCTTGCTCTGCAGAGGTAAATGGCAAACCCCGACTGATGTGTATGAGTCGTTTGTCTGATTATGACCTCAATGAAACCCTAACCATCAAACCCATGAAAACCTTCCCTTTGATTAAAGATTTAGTAACGGATGTTTCATGGAATTATGAGGTCAACAAAAATATCAAACCCTATGCTCATCCCGAGGGTACTGAATATCATAAAATGTATCAAGAAGAAGTAGATCGGGTGCAAGAATTCAGGAAATGTATCGAATGTTTCCTCTGTCAGAATGTCTGTCATGTCTTACGCTCTCACGATCGAAAAGATGCATTTGCCGGGCCTCGCTTTATGGTTCGTTTGGCCTCATTGGAAATGCATCCTCTGGACACTGCGGATCGTATACCCGATATTCGAGAGAAATATGGTGTTGGCTTCTGTAATATTACCAGATGTTGTACTGAGGTCTGTCCCGAAGAGATACCTATTACTGATGAGGCAATTATAGCCCTCAAAGAACGGGTAGTTGATCGGTATTATGACCCAGTTAGTATGTTTGTCCGTAAATTATTCGTCAGAAACTAATTATCCTCCACGAGATTTATGAAGTAAGTTTCCACTATTTATCCTGTTGAAAATTACAATCACCTCGATTGGCAAAACAAATCGTGATGAATCCACTCTTAATCAATACCAAATTTTACTCCAATCAATCATTCAAGGTCATCCCACAACTACCATCTTCCTTCTTCCTGAATATGCTTGGGGTGATGTTGATCCATTCCACATTTCAAAAGTAACTACCCAACTTCAATCACTTCTCCGTGATCATCAGTATCTCCTGTATGGTTCATACGTGACCGAACAAGAATCAGGTAGCTATAACACGGCAGGAATTGTTTCTCGTACTTCTCTGCTAGGTGAAGTTCAAAAAACCAATGTGCTTGATGACGAAAAATCTAGAAATAATGTGGTTTCTGGGGTCAATCCCGGAGCAATTGAGATTGAAGGTATTCGGGTAGGCATCGTAATTTGTGCTGATTTGTGGAATGGTGAACTCTTAACATGGTTGGTTGAGGATGAAAAAATTGATCTCCTACTTATTCCTGCTTTTACAGTTGTTCCTCCCGATTATCATTCTTATGCAAAAATACAGTGGTATTCCCTAGCTATTGTAAGAAGTCGCGAATTCCTTATTCCACTGGCCATTGCCGATCATAGTGACTCAACAGAACGCTATGCTGTTGGTGCAGTTACCAGTATTGTTGATCCTTCATTGAAACAAAGCTCAATGCGCAGTCAAGAAGATTTTCTTATCTTATCTGATAACCATATCGTATCTGCAGAACTGGACCTTGATGAGGTTCAAGCATATCGACAATACAGGGTAGATAAAGGGTTGTATCAAAAAAATTCATCGAGTGAAAGCTGACCTTCCTGCTCCTCCTCTATCTCTTCAGTTTGCTCTTCTTTCACATCTTCTTCTGGTTTATCTGATTTTTTATGCTCTTTGAAAAATTTATCAAGCCCACTTAATGAAGAGTGTGTTCTTCGTCCTTGAGATACTCGGATTTTGCCAACTTTGACACGGGCTTCCTCGATATTTTTTGCCAGATCTGAATTTTGATGACGTTTGGTCAGTTTCTGAACCTCCTCATCAGATAGATCTAACCAGGCCGCAATTTCTCCTCCTGAATCTCCTAAAATGATCTGTTCAAAGAATTTATACTGTTTATGAACAAACTCATGTTCTGAGATATGAAGTTTGGTTGCTACCTTGGGGGCAACCATATTTGCCTTGGAAAGTATAGATTTTGCTTTTCCTCGTGCCATAAATGCAGAGGGTATATCAGGTAATTTTGTAATTCGTTTGTAGTAGGTACTATCCCGCGAAAGAGCAAGACCTGGTCCAATGAAATCGAAGAAATATTTAAGGAGACTCCAATTTTGGGTACGCATAATTCGATTATAGACTAGATCAGCCTGTGCTAACTGTTCATATGCTGTGGCTAATTGTTTAGGTGTTCTGCATTGATCTGCTGTTTCATCAAAGAGATAGAGTAAGATTTTGTAATAATCACTTGGTGCATTGGAAAATACTTTTCTGGCGGTATTGTAATCTTTTGCCCGAAATAGCTCATTAAAAAGATCAACCAATGTTTTCATCTTGTTTCTTTCTTCGAGTTGTACCTCCGAAGTACCAGAAAGATGCGATTCGAGTTCATTAATCGCTGCCCTGATATCTCCCGAAACACTCGCTGCGATCTGTTCTAAGATTATATCATCCACATCCAAATCTTCCTTCTCAGCAATTCGTAGTAAAAGTTCAAAAATCTGAAATTCATCCAGTCTTGTAAACTCATAAATCCTTATCGACTTCTGTCGTGCGATTTTTTGAATATTATTGGATTCAGGGTCATTTGCAGTACCAATGATCGGATATTTACTGGTCTTGACAATTTTGAAGAATTCACTCAATCCACCACGATCATATCGACCAGATAATCCATCAATCTCATCCATCAAGATTATACGATCTTTTGTGGTATCAACAATTGAGGTAAAACGGGTTGCTGGGGCAAGCACATCCTGTATTGATTTTTTCTTACGGGTATCAGACGCATTGACTTCAGTGACATCATAACCCATCTCATTTGCCAATGCATATACTGCAGAAGTCTTTCCACAACCAGCAGGTCCAATCAATACTGCTGCCTTGATTTTAGCATCTTCGGACCATCGCCTGAGAAATAATCTGAGTCCATTAATTGCGGTCTCATTACCAACTAGTTCATCACGGTTTTGTGGTCTGTAGCGTTCAACCCATGGAAGACTCATACCTTATCTTGTATTGTTCACATTATAAATTAAGAGTATTCTTATGTTCTAGAAGATTCATATCAGAACTGAAATCTAACATTAAATTTCACCTACTTCACAAAAGCTAAAGGTTTAGACTGAAAAGAGAGTACAATGGTGTCTAGTCTTGAAGAGTTGGGAGTACTTCTTGAACAAAATGATATCACTCCTGCTGATATAGAATTTATTGTCAATTTTATGGAAGCAGAAAATATCAGTCCTCAATTAGCAATGCGCAGGATCAAGGCATTTGATTCCTTGAAGGCCAAAGCAGAAAGTAATTCGGATCAGGAGAAAATTCGTTTGCTCGAGGAAGAACTCCAACAGGTAAAAAATCAATTAATGATAAAGCGAGAAGAATTGCAAGAATTAAAAGATCAAAATACAGGATTAGAAAGTGAAAAGATGGAACTTGAGACCAAATCAGAATTACTTGATTCCGAACGAGAGGAATTACAACATCAATTACAATTGATACAGAATATGAAATTTGATGATGAGGATGATAACCATGATCAATTAGATAAAGCAGTTATTCAGAATCTTAAATCTCAGTTAGTCTCCCTCTCTGAACAGGAGGAGATCGAAACAATCATCCAACCTATTATCCAAACCTTAGATGAGATTATCACAACCGGGGAGTTTGAATTCAATATCAACGAGTACCAGGAAGAAATTATGAAAATCTTGAAGAAACCTGATACTATCCAAACAATTAGCCAAACCTCCTCAGCTAGTAGTTCAACCTCTTCTAATACCACTAAACAGATTCCAACAGATGACAAAGAGAAACTTGAATCGTCTTCAACCAAGGAAAAACTAGAAGAATCATCCAATCCTGCGGATAAAAACAAATCAACAGCCAATTCAAAACCTTCTCCTCCTGAAAAAAAGGTTTCTGAGAAAGAGGAACAGGTTCTTAATCTGTTTCTCGATTTTCTAGAAGAAGCAGATACAGATAAAGGATTCAAGGATCGGGTATCAACTATCTGTGATATGGACGAAGCGTATGAATATTTAGGTAGTATTGGTCTATCGCAAGTTTACAGTTTTGCCTCGAAGAGTATAGATAAGAAAGAGGAATTAGTCCAGCTCCTAAAATCTTGGAAGGAAGATGGAATACCTAGATAAATCCACCTCGTGTAATTTCTTCAAGGACATTTTTTTTATCTTACGAAGTAATATGTGAACTAGTTCTCATGACTCTTATAGGTGCGACTGCCTTACGTGATCTCAATAAACATGAATTACGAGTATTACAAGGGATAGAAGTAGGTATGCGGCATGCTGAATACGTTGAAATTGAGACAATAGCAAAATATGCTGGATATCCCATCTCTGAGACTGAGCGATGGCTAAAAAACTGTCATCAGATGGATTTGATTCATCGGTGGTCAGGTCATTTTGTAGGTTATGAATTAACGATTCATGGTTATGATGCTTTAGCCTTGAATGCGCTTTATATGAAAGATGAGATCATGAGTATAGGTCGAGAAAAAGGAGTTGGTAAAGAATCCCGGGTATATTTTGCTTTGGATCATCAAGAAAATGAAGTGATTTTGAAACTTCATCGGGTTGGGTACACTTCCTTTCAACATGTTCGTAAAAAAAGACGTTATACTTCCAATAAAGGTCACATGTCCGAACTCTATGCCTCACGATTATCTGCAGAGACTGAAGCCAAGTGGTTACAAAAGGCAATGGAGATTGACTTAGAAGTACCTGAATTATTGGCTCAGAACCGACATATTCTCAAGATGGAATTAGTTGATGGTATTGATTTGGTCAAATTAAATAAATTACCAAACGCTATTGAGACCATGGATAGTATAATTGAGGCAATTAAGACCATGTGGCAAGATGGTGGATTTGTCCATGGTGATATTTCCGAACATAATATTATCATGCGTCATAGTGATGCCCAGCCGGTTATCATTGATTTTCCCCAAGCAGTTCCCATAACCCATGCTAATGCCAGGGAATTATTAGAACGTGATGTTAATAATATTTTGACCTATTTTCATCGTCGGTTGGGGATAGAAACCGAACCTGAGGGAGTTATAGATTATATCCTTGACATATAGGTGATTAATCCTGTCCGAATTGTCGAATATCTCCATTCTTGGATTTGATATTCTTCCCATGTCATCGACTGCCAGACATGAGGGAGTACGGTTAGCTGCCTCTGCGATATTTGCAGATGGTACAACCAAAGAATGGTCTGAAATATCTCGTGATAAGCTATTAAAATTGGTTAATAAGTATAAATTCCGCTATCTTGGTACTGATAATCCATCAGAGATCATTCAGAATAATGAGAGTATTGGATCATTTTACGATCTTCTCCCTTCTGAGACTGCTTTGGTGCATGTTAACCTAACTCAGAATGGAACAACCCAGCTAATTACCTCGCTGTTCTTTGACAAAGGTGTCACCAACTCTAGGAAAAAATTATCTCCGGTTAAGACTGCCCGAGGTATTGTCTCACTCATTCAACAGGGTGTTGGTATGATCTTAGAGCCGTATGAAAATGAAACTCTGATCAATGTTGGTAGACCGAGTGGTTCCTCAAAAGGAGGCTGGTCCCAAGCACGATACCAGAGACAAGCAGAGGAAGTTGTGGCTAGAGAAGCCAATAAAATCAAAGAACAGTTAGACCGATATCAGGTTCCCTATGATGAGATTGTACATTCCACCAAGTATGGTGCAAAACTTGCTCGGTTCCATGTCTTCAAATCACGTAGTCATGTAGATCAGTTACTGAGTAATCATTCCTTTTATCCCGCAAATGTTAAGATATGGAGCCCAAAAAAACAACTGGTAACCCATACCCCGTTGAAACCTCAGCCTACAACCGTTCCTTCTCGGATGTATACTCATTTACGCCGTTTAATTGTTGGTATCGATCCAGGTATGACCACTGGTGTTGCAATAATGAACCTTGGTGGGAAAATAGAGGGAGTGTTTTCTAAGAAAAATCTGTCTAAGGGTGAATTGGTAACAGAAATTACTAATTATGGTGTGCCAATTCTTGTCTGTGCAGATGTTTCACCGGTTCCTAATTTTGTTTCGAAATTTGCTTCAACCTATAATGCAGAAATTTTCTCCCCGAGTCTTGAGCTCAGCAAGGAGGATAAGAGGGCGTTGGCCAATCAATTGGATATGACCCGACGGTTAGACTCCCATGAACGGGATGCTATCGCAGCAGTTACGTATGCCTTTCGCAATTATCAGGAAAATTTCAGTAAAATTGATCAATCCAATCTAGGCCGTAAGGAAAAAGATCTAGCCAAAGGGTTACTTGTGCGGGGATTGTCAATAAAGGATAGTATTGCCTCAGTCAACCTACTTGAAGAACAATCAGCTCGAATTGAAGGTATCAAAGAAGATAAGGATTATCATGAAAAAGATCTTGAATTAATTGGTAGAGTGAGTAACCTGCTTGAGGATTTAGCGGTAAGTGAGGATATTATTAGTAATTTACGAGCTCATTCGGGTCGATTAGAGGCTCAAAATGCCACCTTACTAAAACGTGTCAGGCAATTGGATCGGACGATTCAACGGCTCCAAGATAAACAAACTAGGGATATATTACAGACCGAGATCATGCAAGAGAAGGATCGTCAAATCAACAATCTGTCAAATAAACTGGATCACCATAAACGACAACTTAGCACCAAGAATCAACGAATTGAGGATCTTGAAGAGATGATTTGGCTTTCAATTGAAAAAGGAGGATTACCAGTTAAAATCCTCGATAAATTTTCTCATGATGCCATTAACGAACTCAGACAACAACGCGGGTTGGATGAAGGGGATATTGTACTTATTCTTGATCCCACTGGAGGAGGCCCCCAAACTGCAGCAAATCTATCTCAGGTGAAATTAGGCTTTGTCTTTATTGAGAAATACGATATGCCTGAACAAGCAAGGGAAGTTCTTTATCAGAGGGGAATTGCAGTACGACATGCTGAGAAGTACAGTATTCTCCGTTCTACTCATCTTGGATTAATTAATCAACAAAACTATCTCCAAGCAAAATCCGACTATGCTGAATATGTTTCAAATCGACAGGAGCAGGAGAAAACTAATAAGATATTTCAGACCATTGAGAATTATAAGTACGAGCGAGCAAAAGAATTGAATAATCAGATGAAAAGCTATGATGACTATGAGTTAGATGATGAAGATTTTATTGAGTGAGCGTATAACAATAATCCTCTGCATTGGTTGCGATATAGTTGTATCGAAAGCCTGTCTGGATTAAAATATTCTCAATCTCTTCTCTATTCGTAGTTTTCCGGAGTAAAGTTATTACTGCAGTCACTGACATAGAGGCAATTCGTTTGGTTTCATTTACTGTTTTGTTCAGATCCTGTGTATTTTGAAAGGCTGAAAGTGATACTATCTGGTCTGCAACATTTGATCGGATCGGGAGGTGTTCAAGGTCAGAAGCCACTGCTTGAAATGATCTTTGTTGCAAACCTTGTCTCAGCATCTCTGATGAAATATCAAAATTTATACACATTGTGTCCACCCACTGACTGAGTAATCCCGATCCTCCTCCTAAGTCAAAAATGATGGAGGAAGGTCTGATATAATCTTGAATATGAGCAAATTTCTGCCGTTGAATTGAACTGTAAAACCGCTCGTAATCATGGGCATAGTTATCATAAAATTTCCGGGCTCCCTGCTTCCGATTCACTGAGATCCTTTCCTCTTCTACCTTCTTAAAACCGATGATCCTGATATTGAGTTGTTTCAAGATAATTTCGGTCTTGAGTCTATAAGATATAAGATCACAATGGAAGTATTTTAAGCACATGAGTATTATATTTGATTAAGCTGCACTTTATTCAGACTAGAGGCTGAGGGACCCAACTATGAGCTCTTATCAGGATCAAATTCAGGACATTGAGGATGAGATTCGAAAGACCAAGAAAAACAAGGCTACCGAAGGTCACATTGGTAGGCTAAAAGCCAAACTAGCTAGACTCAAACGAGAACAACAGGAAAAAATTCTGGGAGGCTCTGCTGGTGGTGGTGAAGGTTATGATGTCAAAAAATCAGGTGATAGCAGCGTTGCTCTTGTGGGACTTCCCTCTGTTGGAAAATCCACCCTTTTGAACCGATTAAGTGATCAAAAAATCTCAGAGGTCGGAGCCTATGAATTCACCACTTTAGATGCGGTACCTGGAACCATGAAACATGAAGGTGCCAATATCCAAGTGATTGATCTTCCAGGGATTATATCCGGAGCATCAAAAGGTCGAGGTATGGGAAAGAAAGTTCTTTCTGTTGCTCGTGGTGCAGATTTACTCCTTTTGGTGGTTGATGTGTTCAATGCTAAAGATCATTTGGAACTGATTGAACAAGAATTATTTCATGTTGGAATTCGTATAAATCAAAAACCACCAGATGTCGTAATCCGTAAAACGGATAAGGGGGGGATCGCAGTTGCTTCCATTAAACGGTTGACCAAAATTACAGATAAAACCATTAAATCTGTAATGAATGAATACCGCTATATCAATGCAAATGTGACTATTCGATCGGATATTGATGTCGAGCAATTAATTGATATCCTTGAAGGTAATCGTGTCTATATTCCCGCAGTTACAGTGATAAATAAAATCGATTTACTTGATCAAGCAAAACAAAATGAGATACTTGATTCTTTTGATAATTCAATTGGTGTTTCAGCAGGTGCAGGAATTAACATTCACAAGTTAAAAGATCGAATTATCAATGAGCTGGAGTTAATCAAAATCTATCTCAAACCCTATGGTGGAAATATTGATTATGATGAGCCACTTATTATTCGAAAAGGTGCTGATATTGGTGATGTATGTGACAAACTCCACCGATCATTTCGCAAGGATTTCCGTTTTGCTAGAGTTTGGGGAGAATCTGCCAAACATCCCGGACAAAAAGTATCAATCAACCATGAATTGGCTGATGAGGATATATTGACGATAGTTAAGGAATTTTAGATTCAAAGTAAATTCCTGACTTTGCACAACTTATCTGACCACTATTACGATTCTCATTCTGCCATACGATGAAATTTTATGAGAGGTCTTTTCATGGTTAATAGTAGGTGTTCACTTCTATATGAGTGCTGATGAGTTCTTTGGACGACCAATAAATGAATCAACAAGTAGTCTTGAATTTGATATTTGCGAGATCTGTGATCGAAGATCTGCAACTTGGGTTGAAATCAAACATCAAGCTGGTATACCCGTAGTACGGTTTGCCTGTCAACAATGTCACCAAGACTTTATTTCCAAGAATCAGGCTGCTGATCCTGAAATTGCTAGACAGATTGAGGATGAGGAAGAATTAGCAGAAGCAACCCGGCCCGGTTGGATTGATGATTTTATCAAAGATCAAGAATCAACCGGAGCGATCCAGAGTATTGATCCAAGCACAGTTGATATAAATGCTGCTCAACTAGAAGAACCTACAATGGAATTCTCTGAACCACCCGAAGAATTTGAAGGAGAATCAACCACTGAATTAGAAATTGAAGAATCTCAACAACAACTAGCACCTTGGGCTCCAAAATTCATCCAAGAAGCACTATTTGGTCCTAATCCTGAACAATGGTTAGAAGAACAGGGGGGATATACCCAATCTCAACATGAAATCACAGTTAGAACTCTAGGCAGTTTTGCTGATCATAAGGTAACCTCAGTTAAATTATCCGCGATCCAATGTTTGCAGGGTATGACCAATCGATTTGCTCAATTAAAAGAACCCGTACTTGACCAATTGAGGAAATATGAAACTGATGCAGATAAAACCGTAGCTGATTACGCATCACAAACAATCAATCAAATTTCTTGAGCTTTCACCAATTGGTAACAATTATTTTAACAGAGTAAGTTAAGGATTATATGGTGATCTGAACTGAGACTTGTAACCGTCCATTTACCCGCAGAGTTCCTAAGAGGCCTTGATGAACTTGTCCGGCTTCAAAAATACTCTACTCGTTCCGAAGCAATACGTATTGCTATTCGTGATTTACTGAAAGATGAATTATGGCAGGAACAATTACTTGCCAAATTGGAAGAGAATCTTGATTAGGTAAATTTCCGTCTGATAAACCGGTTTAATTTCCTCAATATTCCAATTCGTTTACCCATTGGTACTGCCGATGGAAGTTGAGATAACACAGAATCAATTGTTATTTTCCCTGATACTTCCAATTGTGAATATGCAGTTCCAAATTCTTCAACTCGATGGCTATCTGAATTTCCAAGTCCGATCATTTTCAATTCCTGATGAGATTTAAAAGCCCGTTTAGCCAGCCAATTTGGAAAGAAAAACCATGCAGAGGCATTGAGTAATTCAAAACCATCAATTCCAGTTTCAAAAATTTTTGAAAAACTGCCTCCCCTGAAAGGGTCAAAAGGATGAGCTGCAATTGTAATTCCATCTTGCTGTTTTGCCAATTTTACCGTTTCTTTCATGGATAAATTCGCCGGTAATTGATCTACCCAGCCATACACCAATAAATGACCATCTGCTGTAGTAACTTCCTGTCCTGGAATAAGTATCACCTTCGTTTTAACCTGTAATGAAGAGATAATACGGTGACTGATGATAGAATTATGATCTGTAATTGCAATTGCTCCGAATCCATGTCGTTCTGCTCGTTTTATATAGTCTTCAATCGGTACCGAACTATCCCATGAATACTGAGAATGTAAATGCAAATCGATTTTCATAGCGAATATTACTCGGTAATAATAAAAAGTGTCGGGGGAGGGGTTTGAACCCTCGACCTCTAGATTGCTCATCTGATTAGATCTAGCCAATTTCTGCAGACTATGAGTCTAGCGCTCTAACCGGCTGAGCTACCCCGACTTAAAGTTGGTGTTCTACTAACTCCAGTCCTCTTCCAACTTGGATTTTTGCTGGAGTTGGTAATTTTGAAATACCTTTTCTCAGGCACATCATTGCAGTTTTCACATGACGTGGTTCAACCTTAACTGTGAACAATTCTGAGAATGCAGGTACACGTGCAGCTCTATCAGCAGGTTTTCCAAAAGATCGGCGCATTCCGTCCTGCATACGATCTGCTCCTGCAAAAGCCATCATCTTGTTTTCACGAAGAACATGGTGGGGGTGAGCCCGAACCCGGAAGTGATAATTCTCCCGTCCGATTCTCTTCAACAGGTTCCTATTGATTGCCTGTCTTGCTGCTTCTATTGCCATGTGCCTGATTTGGCATGCTTCTTGATTGATGAGATGTACATCCACTGAAAATTGCTTGGATTTGCTTCCCATATCGAACATGACAATTTTACTCCCAGGAATACCCCGGACATATTTCTTTGTCCTAGTATTTGCTGGGCCTGAAATCTTAGTATAACAACGTGCTGGTCGTTTTCCCATAATTTTTGTCCTCCTTATTTATCGTGCCGCATAGGCGATCCGTTCGAGTTCCTGCTTCTTACGGACTCCTGCAGAACTTGTATCATTTCTTGAAGCAGCAATTAACTCATCGGCAATAACTTCGGCAAATGGTTTGACTGTGGAGAATGTTGATCCTCTGATTCCTTCTGTAAGAAATCTCAGTGCTAAGTCCACTCGTCGGAGTGGTGCGACATCTACTGCTTGATGATTGGCTACACCACCGTAAGATACCCTTGTAGTTTCTTCTCGTGGTGCTGCATTTTCTACAGCATTGACGAGAACTTGAATTGGATTCTGGCCTATCTTCAGGTCAATTAGCTGAAATGCTGCTTCTAAAGCATTCATGACCATTGTTTTTTTCCCGGTATTATTCCCTGGTCGCATCAATTTATTGACAAACCGCTCGACAATATTGACCTCAATTTTCTTGAAACGTTGAGAACTGTGACGGCCACTTGAGTGAGGGAACAAAATGGGTTTTAGATTAACATATTTTTGTAAGCCCATATCCGATACTTCGACATCAAGCATGGACCATTTCTCAAATAACAGGAGTTCCATTTTCTCTTCCTCTAATACATACACACTTTAGACTCCACGATTATATAGGTTATTATGTCGCACACGAGAAAATACTTTCCTAGACCAATATCATGTATTATTTTGCGGTACTTCAGCATTCATATTCATTGCGTTTCTTTTTCAGTTGTAACCCCACGAATATTTCCTCTATACATTCTATAACAAGTAAAAATTGAGATTAGAAAATCAGATTAGATGGATTGATAATAGAAATTTCAGATAAGTGAAGTTTTAGTGATTTTTATTTTAAATGAGTTATCAGTTCAGGTATTTTAGGCTCGTTCTTGAACGGCTATAACTACACCAACAGCAACAGTCTGTCCCATGTCACGAACTGCAAATCGACCCAATTGTGGAATTTCCTGGAAATTCTCAACAACCATTGGTTTTACAGGTCTCATAACAACAACAGCACGGTCACCATTCTTCAGTGTGGTTGGATTGCTAACCTTAAGTGTCTTTCCACCTTTACCAGTGGTGTATTTCTCCTTGATCTCTTGGAAGGTACATGCAATCTGTGAGGTACCTGCATGAATTACTGGAGTGTAACCGACTGGAATAACAGTGGGGTGACGAATGACAATAACCTGTGCGGTAAAGGTTTCTGCAACAGATGGTGGATTGTCAGTCTTACCGACTACTTCTCCACGTTTGATCTCATTTCGGGAGATACCCTTTACTGCGAAACCAATATTATCTCCAGGTTCTGCCTGTGGGATTTCTTCATAATGCATTTGGATGGTGTTAACAGTAGTCTGTTTACCAGAAGGAGCAAATACGATTTTGTCTCCTGGTCTCATAATTCCTGTTTCAACACGTCCGGATGGTACGGTACCAATACCTTGAATGGAGTAGACATCCTGAATGGGTAGTCTCAGAGGTTTATCAGTTGGCTTCTCAGGAACTTTGAGGTTGTCAAATGTCTGTAAGAGAGTAGGTCCATCATACCATGGCATATTATCGGATTTAACCTTCAGGTTATCACCTTCAATACCAGACACTGGAATAAATTCTATTTCATCTAGGTTCCAAGACATTTGTTTGTTCTCGGTAAGAACTCTGCTGAGTTCTTCCTTGATCTCATTGTACCTGTCTTCAGAATAATCCACTGTATCCATTTTGTTAATGACAACAACAAGCTGTTCAACACCAAGTGTTTTGGCGAGGAGAGCGTGTTCTTTGGTTTGACCCTGGTCACTGATACCAGCCTCAAAACCACCTTTCTCAGCACTTACAACAAGTAGTGCTGCATCGGCCTGTGAGGTACCAGTGATCATGTTCTTGACAAAATCACGGTGACCTGGTGCATCAATGATGGTGAAATCGAATTTCTGAGTACTAAACTTGAAGAAAGCAATGTCGATGGTAACACCACGTTCACGCTCTTCTTTCAGTTTATCGAGGACCCAAGCAAACTTCCAGCTTGCTCGACCCATGCTCTCAGATTCTTTTGCATACTTTGCGATCTTTCGGTCGTCAACAGCTCCAGTAAGATAGAGCAGGTGACCAGTCATGGTAGATTTACCATGATCTACATGACCAATAATTACTAAATTTAAGTGAGGTTTTTCTTTGCTCATATTAGATCCCCGGATTGGTTTTTAGCATTTTCGTTTTACTAGCGGGTATTTTTAAAAGTGTGTTTACGAAACAGTGTAAACCTTTCACTTTTATGACCCGTTAAACAACGAATATGGCTAATTCAAGTAATCTCTAAATTCGAAGTACATCAATTTTCTTTTACTACCAGTGATGTTACTTAATGGGGATTCAAAATAGGAAACAATTCTCTAAATTCAATGTTTTCATATCCTGACAAGATATCTCCTATATCTTTGGCAACTTCTGCCTTGGCAAATTGCACATACTCGAAAAATCTTGCTTGTTCTGGTACTTCTACGGTGATATGCTTGTCATCAATCTCAATTTTCATATCATCAAGATTTGCTCCTGGTAATCGTCGTTTAATCAATTCATGAATTTTATTTTCATCTCCTTCGATCTTTTCATGAATTGAAATAGAATAATCAATATCTTGACCCGCTAAAACATGATTGTAGTCCATTCGAACTCTGCCCGAGGTAACAGAAAGTACTGTACCAGTCTGTGATCCTATTGTAATTCGATCCCCTACTGATGGATTGATATTTAATTTTTGAAATTCTCTACGGGCAACTAATTTGATTTTTGAGGGATCTTTAGGTCCATATGCTTCTTCGGATGGGATATTAGTCTCAAAGCTATCGCCAACATCCGCCTCCTGAATTCGTTTTTCAAGACCTTCGGGTATCCAATTTTTACCTAGTACTACAAGCATTGGCTGGTAGATTTTATCTGGTTTATATATTTCTTCTTCTCGTGCAATTTCCTCAATAGTTGTATCAAAAACAGTTCGTTCCCCATCAGTTGCATCTATCTCGGCTATTCGTGCTGTGTAATCTATCTTGATCATTGATCCTGGTTCAATCATATTGTTCCCTCGTAATCCAAATATCCTTAGTAGTTATTTTTAATAACCCTTACTATAATTAGCAGTTTTACGATGTCAATGATTTAAGATTCAAATCTTAGGTAAAGTCCCACATCCACTAAAGGAATCATTTGGTCCGCTTCAATTTTGACTAATGCTATAATTCGATTATAGCCATCCTTGAGGAGATAATTGCCTGTCTTCTGGTTAATCATTGTGGTATTTCCGAAGGTGGTTTCCACTATTTGCTCAGTATCTCCTATTTGAAGTATTTCTACGCCTAGAATTAGATCAAGCACTGAAGGAAGTAAATACCATCGGTCACGGTATTCCATAATCAATTTTCCTTGTGATATCGCCTCATCGTCATTTAGATCGCGGCTAGAATAGCTGATATATGATATATTGTTAAGTTGATATTGTCTGTAATTTCCCTGTCTGAGCTGTAAATCTACCTCATATTGGTTCCTGATAATATCAGTTAATCTTGAAGTCTCCAGTATTTTCATTATTTTTTCACCATCTTTACAATAAAAAAGCCATCACACCGGTGTAAATGAGGAAACATCCGTTTTCCGATAGGTTGATTTTCGAGATATGCATCTTCACCCATTATTTGAGGTGTAATAAAATCAACATCCTTTGCTACAGTTTCGACAACCTGTTCATTTTCTAATGGGCTGATTGCACATGTGGCATAAACACAAACACCGGATGAAGGTAGAAGAGAAAGTGCATGTCGTAGCAATTGTACTTGTAATCGCTGTAATTGAATTGAATCGGTCAAATCCCGGGAATTCCTCCTACTCGGATCTGAAACGAGCAATCCTCCCCCTGTACAAGGTGCATCGAGTAAGATTTTATCTAGGTTTCTCACTGTTATATTCTTTCCATCGGTATTGTGAAATACAGTATTTGAAATGTCATGTCTTGCAAGATTATACATTAATGAGGGATATCTTTGAGTTGATATGTCATTTACATGTAAAGTTCCCTCTCCTTGCATACGTTCTCCAATAAAACAGCTCTTTCCGCCTGGTGCTGCAGACATATCCAAGATTATCTCACCAGGTTTTGGATCCAAAGCCATGATTGTTAACATTGACCCTAGTCCTTGTGGCATGATCTCTCCAGTAAGGTATGATAGTGAGGATCCAATTTTCTTCGCACCATGTGTGATCTCTATTCCTTCGGGAACAGTATCAAGAGGTTTAGCTTTGATGGATTCGGATCGAAGTCTTCGAATGGCTTCTTCTCTGTTGACTTTGGTTAAATTAACTCTTGCAGTAGGACGGAGATTTTTCGGTTTCATCTCAAGTATTTGCATTGTCTGATCTCCTCCAATGAGTTCTACCAATTCTCGGATCAAATCATAATTGGTATTATATTTTATAGATAATCGCTGAACGATACGCTCTGTTCTTCGTGACAAGCTCTGATATTATCAATGTAAATTAAATTATAAAACTATAGCAAGATTAAGTCACTGAATTGGGTAAAATTAAGTATTCATTGGATAATTTTATTCATTATTTCCCAATGCGAACTCAAAAAGTACGATAATTTCTCTCAATTCGTCCTTTATTTTAATTAACTCAATTGTGATTATAAATACGGTATCATTATTTAATCACGAGGAGAATGGTTAAGTAATCAAGATGAGAACAAAAGATTCGCCATCAGCTATTGCACCTGAGCATATTCGGAATTTTTCCATAATCTCTCATGTTGATCATGGTAAAACCACTCTTTCGGATCACCTTATCGCATCCGGAGGAATGTTACCCTCTAATCTCGCAGGTAGACTTCGTGCTTTGGATTATCTTGAAATTGAGCAAAATCGTGGTATCACTATCGACTCTAGTTTTGCCACCTTCTCCATTACCTACGAGAATCAGACATTACTCTGTAATATTATTGATACTCCTGGTCATGTGGATTTTTCAGGAAAAGTTGCTGAAGCATTACATTTAGTTGATAATGGATTAATCATTGTTGATGCCGTGGAAGGAATAATGGCCCAAACAATACAAGTACTTCATCAGGCAATACTTGAAAAGTTGAATTTAGTCCTATTTATCAATAAAATCGATCGATTAATTACCGAATTGGAATTATCACCAAAAGATCTTCGATCAAGAATTGAACGAATCATAGGTGAGGTGCAAGCTGTCTGTATTCAAAATGATTTTGCAGGAGAACTTCCCACATTTCGCAATCATCGGGTAATACTTGGTTCTGCATTGGATGGTTGGGGAGTAGATGTTACCACTGCAGAAACAATCGGTGGTATTGATACGATCTACAAATGGTATCTAAGAGGTCAAACCAAACCGAATACAGTCAATCTCATGCAGATCTTCTCTTACGTGATTGCTGAAGTATTTATCTCACCAATTCAGGGTCAAAAACGTAGAAATCCTGTACCGCATCAGATCCCCTCAACTTATCAGCAAGCTATAATTCAACCTACTACTGGTGATCCGCTTATTGCTATTACTGGGAAACGGTATAAAACCAATAAGCAACAAGTCGCATCGGTAATCCGGATATTCACCGGTACTCTCAATATTAAGGATCAATTGTATTCCAATAAATCTCATCAGTCAATAACCATTCAACAGATTATGTTATTTCGCGGTAAAAGAACTCTGAATTTGGAATCTGCTGGACCGGGTGCCATTGTCGGTATTGTTGCATCCGACCTCCTTCCTGTGGGTGATATCCTAACAACGGACCAACTTGATAATATCAACTACAAAATTAATTACACTCATAATCCCACGATTTCAATTACTGTAGAACCTCAAGATTTGGATCAACTTGATCAATTAATTGAGTTGCTTGAAGAAAAGGAAAAACTCTATCCTGATCTTCTTTTTTTTCAAAGTCCAACAACAGGTGAATTAATTCTCTCAGGGATTGGTACTCTTCAACTGGATGTCATATTAGAAGAAGTACAGGAAGAGATCGAATTATATACTGGTAGACCAAGTGTAATAGAATATATGATTCCCACAATTGATTCTATAAAATCTACTACGATCAATCATACCGAAATTGAAGTTTCTAAATTTTCCAGTAATCAACATGAAGAATTAAATCAACTGGAACTGGTTAATAATGATTCTGAGATGTTAGCAGAAGCTTTTAAACAGGTTTTCCGTCAACAGATGAGGTCAGATCCCATCTATGGCTTACGGATTCGCGACCTCTTTTTGAAAGTGAAGATTGTACTTAGCAATGCTGAAAATAGATACGAGGACCATTTAATATTTGCCCAGAAGGTTGTAAGTAAAAGTATAGAACTTGCGGAATTACAACCGCATCAACCTTTGTATTTGATTTCACTAAAAACTCCAAAATCATATATTGGTCCAGTCACGGCTACTTTATCGCAATTTGGTGGGTCTGTTCATGAAATCTCCTATAAGGACGGAAATCAGATCCAAGCTGAATTACCTATTATAGATTTGGCTGCCCTCTCTGATCGTCTACGTCAGATTACTGATGGTAATATCTTATGGTTTATTGATAAAATCATCTATAAGAAAAAGTAACTGGCTCAGTACTCAAGATATTCATCATTAATTCAGATTGGCTAGAGTCATCATTGCCAGTTATAGACGGTTAGGTTTCAAATTATAAAAATAATCATGCCGTCACAATCACCATTTTCAACTAGGTTCACTTGGAATTACCTCAGCGTCTTTGTATTTATAGTGAAACTCAAATAACTTTCATATATGAATCCAAGTGATATCTTTGAGGATGAACTTCAACGTCCATCTGTCTTTAAAGACGAACAGAAGTTGTCAATCCGTTATGTTCCCAATGAACTGCATTACAGAACACCAGAACTCAAATTCCTAGCCCGGCACTTCAAAGGGTTGGTTGATGATGGAGATGATGGTATGAACCTTATTATTCATGGTCCTATTGGTTGTGGTAAGACCTCTATTACCAAGAAATTTGGAATTTGGGCTAGTCAAAGAAAAAGTAGTAGAAAGATTGAATACGTTCATATCAACTGTCGAGTTAACCGTAGTACCTATACCATCTTTTTGGCACTTGCCCGTGAATTAAATGAACATATTCCGAGTAGAGGTTATGCCTCACATGAATTACTGGAAATGGTAGTCGATATTCTAGAGTCACAGAAAGCTTCGTTGATCTTTGTTCTTGATGAGGTTGATTTTGTTCCACAAGAAGAGATCTCCGACCTGATTTACAGCTTAAGTCGAACTGCGGATAATCGTCATGTAGCCAATCATCATATCTCCCTTATTCTGATCGCGAGAACTCTTAATTTCATGCAGAATTTGGATGAGAGTACAGTCAGTACTCTTGGTCCCACTAAATTAGAGCTAGATAAATATAATCAAGAACAACTCTCCAATATTTTTGAGAATCGTATTGCTGAGGTTTTCAAACCTGGTACGGTATCTGATGAAAGTTTGGAATTAACTGCGTCAATTGCTGGAAAAACAGGTGATGCTCGAAAAGGTCTGGAATTGCTGTGGTATGCTGGGAAATATGCTGATCAACATGAACACAGTATCATCTATCCTGATTTTATTCGAATTGCAAAGAGCAATATCCAATCAGATGGATTCAGACAGGTCATTCTTTCTTTAGAGAGCCAAAAATTATTGGTATGTTTCGCCATTGCTCGAGGACTTCAGACCAATCGTACTGCATTTATCACGATGGGTGAATTGAAAGAATTCTATGCACTAGCCTGTGAAGAATTTGAAATGCAAGCCAGACAACATACCCAATTATGGGAATATGTAAAAGAATTAGATAAATTAGGAATTATCAATACTCAACTATCTACCAAAGGTCATCGGGGGACGACTACTCTGATAACTATTGAGGAACCCAGTGCCAAGAACTTAGAAGAGGTGGTGACAGAATTACTTCTCGAGTAAATACAGAGGAATACCATTCAAGTTTTCCTCCCATAGAAGAGATAGTTGATGGCATAGGAAAATTCAGAATAGTCAATCTCTTAAGTTGTAAGGATGAACTAAATATCACTGCCATAACCCGACAAACCGGATTAAATCATAGCAGGGTAAGTGATTATCTTGAAGAGCTCAAATCACTAAATATTATCGAGGAAAAACGCTTCGGGAGAATCAAAATCTTCCAGTTAAATCCTAGTAGTGAACCTGCAAGTCGATTAAAACGGTTTTTCTCCTCGTGGAAAGAAGAGGTAACTCAGGAAAATGAATATAGACGATAAGGATTTTAAGATAAAGCATTATCTAGAAGTTGGAGCGAATTTTTATGAGTTTTGAAATGATGTGGATTGAGAAGTATCGACCAAAATCTATCGACGAAATTATTGGTCAGGAAGAGACCAAAGCCCGACTGAAAGGCTTTATCAAATCAAAATCCCTTCCACATCTTCTTTTTGCAGGACCACCAGGTACGGGGAAGACTTCAACTGTTATTACCCTTGCAACCGAGATCTTTGGAAAAGGAAATGTTACTGGAAATCTGCTGGAACTGAATGCCAGCGATGACCGGGGGATTGATATTGTGAGAAACCAGGTAAAGGATTTTGCGAAAACTATCCCGATTGGAGATGCACCATTCAAAATTATCAGCCTTGATGAGGCAGATGCTCTGACCTCTGCTGCTCAACATGCTTTACGGCGTACGATGGAGAAATATGTTTCTTCCTCAAGGTTTGTACTTCTCTGTAATTATCCTGGTAAGATCATCGAGCCCATCCAATCACGATGCGCGTTTTTCCGTTTCCATCAGCTAGATACCGAAACTATCCGTAACCAAATTTTGAAGATTTCACAAGCCGAGTCTGTGGATTATACTGATGAGGGTATAGATATGCTGGTTCAGGTGAGCAATGGTGATCTTCGTAAGGCAATCAATGTCTTACAGGCAACTGCTGCGATTGGTAAACAAGTTACCAAAGATCGTGTTCTCGAAACAGTTGGTGGTGTAGATCCCGAGGAAATTGGTAATCTCATCTCTCTTGCGAGAGAGCAGGCATTTTCCTCTGCAAAATCAAAACTTCAAGATCTTATTTTTGTACGTGGTGTATCTGGCAGTGATATTATCCGGGAAATCAATTCCATTCTTCCCGATCTTTCAATTTCCGATAAATCTCGATTGAAACTGATTAAACTCCTGGCTGAAATTGATTATCGACTGACCGAAGGTGCCTCACCTGATATTCAATTGGCTGCTCTTCTTGCATTTTTAGGCTCACTCAAATAATCTCAGTAATTCTTTACTAGGGGTAAACAATGATGTCCACTTGGCTTGATTGTTATCATGGTATGTAAGATACCTCTCTACTCGATATCGCAACTTCTGATCTATTTTCCAATTGATTGGAGGTTGATATCGAATTGTAATCAGCGTCAGGTATTCTGACGGTGCAGTTTTGATGTCAATTTGCTGTCCATTTTCCAAAATATTAGTTAGTGAACTATTCTTATGTTTTTCATCCAAAAATAAACCAACCATTCTACGTATTTGTTCTCTTCCAAAACTATCTCCGATTATATCGATGATGATGAATTCCTTATTTCTCTTTATCTCAATATTCTTGATATCTGAGATTGGATTCTGCATTCCTGCCCCGTATTTTCGAATAAATGGTGTGAAGTCATGTTTTCCTAGAAATTGGTTGAATTCAGTCAAATCTATTTTTGGATAGAGATCTCTGGGTATTGTATAACGGTATAATTTCTCATTATTAATCCGAGGATTGAAATCTTCATCCACTTCTGCATAA
>Ga0102944_1000606_pt1 | contig 26865 bp, 27 predicted proteins | sample SalPonD_shore_MG_FD_78172 | JGI IMG/M metagenome (GOLD analysis project Ga0102944, IMG submission 78172) | Salt pond soil microbial communities from South San Francisco under conditions of wetland restoration - Salt Pond MetaG... | ecosystem: Environmental > Aquatic > Marine > Intertidal zone >...
ATCTTTGTGGTTCTTAATTCGGGACGTGGCGCAGTCCGGTAGCGCACACGACTGGGGGTCGTGGGGTCGCAGGTTCAAATCCTGTCGTCCCGACTTTTGAAAGCCTTCTGATAGCCTTTGCAGGTTGTCAGAGGGCTTTTTTAGTTTTGAGCCTTTCTTGATTTGCCCTTGAAATAGCAACTCTGGCAAAATTTGTTATTCCATTGTTATGCAGGGAAGAATCCCCTGAAATCGGGGTGTCATAAGTTGTCAGCGTAGTTTTATATCGTATTAAGTAATCATCTGACAAAATAACTTAGATCCCATGCAATATCTCCAGCAAGAAGAGCTAGAAAGGCTATCCGCGAGATCACTACCTATTAAAAGTGGCGATGGCCAAAGACCGGCAACAGCTTACCGATTGATCAAAATAAAGCAACTGGAAGCTCCCGGTATAGAGCATATCATTATTGACCTTATACTAAAGGCTTCCGGATACGTATTTTGGCAATTGGATCACCAGGCATTTACGATAATTAATGATAGGGAAATAGATAAGCTGAAAGTACTGGCTATAAAGAATAGTAAGACCCGGGAGTTCAGCTTTTATTTTGATATCACAGCTTTAGGATAAAAGCTGCCCGAAGAATAGTTAAAGAAGCCTGTGAATAAAACAACTGCTTTAGCTCTTTTTGTTTTCCTTAAGATGAGTTTGAAACTGCATAAAATGGTTATATGGGAGGCTCACGGTTGGAGATTAACAGACACAACAAAATGTGAATTAGTAAGATATATTTATCATATTGATGTGGGAAAGCATCATTTATGATTGTACGCTTGGATTTGCCGGGCTCATAAATATCAACCTGAACTATCGGCTCGAAGAGTATAGCGTAAAAATAATTCCAAGGATTCGGGGAGATTATTGGCTAAGTGGTATAAAATTAAAATATTCCGGGGAGCACGAGTACCTCCAGGGGGGCGGTTTATGTTGACGATCGGTATCCTGCTTGTATCTCTAATGGTGGCTTTTCTGCCGGTGCATTATACTCGTTTTGGGAGCGTTAATGAATTCACAAACTTTGTTCTTTTTTCATTGATTCTCCTGCTCGCTTTTTGTGGGCTTTATTATTTGCTGGTGGGTATTGATTCATCTGATGAGATCCGGGATGAGCAGTATCATTCCTTTATCAGCAGGGCACCAATGGCAGTGGCTATGTTGGATAAAAATATGAATTATATTGCCGTAAGCGATAGGTGGTGCACCCAATATGATTTGGCTGAGAAGCAGGATCTCATCGGTCGAAACCATTATGATGTATTTCCGGAAATCCAACAAAAGCCGGAGTGGAAGGAGATGCATAAAAAAAGTTTGGAAGGGAAATATTTTGTCAATGATGAGGATGTATTTATCCGGAAAGACGGAAGCAAGCACTATATTCGTCGGGCTGTGGGCCCCTGGTATTTGCCGAATAACGAGGTGGGAGGTCTCCTGATTTATACCGAAGATATCAGCGATATTGTACGGGCGCGAGAGCAGGCGGCTTCACACAAAAAAAGGCTGGAGCAAGAAGTCAGAGAAAGAACCCAAAAACTGGAACAGGCAAATAAGGATTTGGAGGCATTTAGCTATTCCGTTTCTCATGATCTGCGAACTCCGCTTCGTGCAATAACAGGTTTCAGCCAGATCTTGTTGGAAGAGCATGTTGATGAGCTTAGTGCAGAAGGGAGGCGACTGCTTAATATAGTCATCGACAATACTGAGAAAATGGGAACGCTGATTGATGATATTTTAGCTTTTTCAAGGGTCAGCCGGACTGAGCTGGTGAAAACGGAAGTCGACTTGAAACAACTTTTCGAGGATGCCGCTCAAACGGTTATGGAGGGTTATTCGGAAATCAAGGATAGGGTTGAATTTGAAATTCAAGAGCTTCCCAAAGCTAAGGGGGATCTATCTTTTTTAAAGCAGGTAGCCGTTAACCTGGTATCGAATGCAATAAAGTACTCGAGCAAGGAAGAAACGATACAGGTAGAAGTGGGCTTCAAGCAGGATGATCAACGGCCCACGTATTATGTGCGGGACAACGGTGTGGGCTTTGATATGAAATACTCTGATAAATTGTTCGGGGTTTTTGAACGACTGCACAGCAGCGCGGATTTTGAAGGAACAGGCGTAGGATTGTCACTGGTAGAACGAATTATTGAGCGGCACGACGGTAAAATTTGGGCAAATGGGAAAAAGGGTGAAGGAGCTACTTTCTTTTTTAAACTTTAATAAATCATAAATGTGATGCTTATGGATAAAGCCATAGAAATTTTAATTGTAGAGGATAATCCCAGCGATGCTGAATTGACTATTCGGACACTGGAAAAAAATAATCTTTCTAACAACATTCTGTGGCTCAAGGATGGCGAACAAGCTCTGGATTTTTTGAAGGGAAGGGGAGAATATGAGGGACGAAATGTGAAAAGTAAGCCTAAAGTAATATTCCTGGATCTTAAACTTCCCAAGATAGACGGTATCGAGGTCGTCCGTGAAATACGATCTTCCACCAATACCAAACAGATCCCGGTTGTGATGATGACCTCATCCCAGGAGCAAAAAGATCGTTTAAAAGGATACGAAAATGGGGTTAACAGCTACGTAGTTAAACCATTGGATTTCCAGGAGTTTACCAAGGCTATCAACGATGTGGGGTATTATTGGCTGGTCTTGAATAAGCCGCCCGTTTAATTCTAATTTTTCAAGTCGAGTTTATGCTAGACCGAGAGATTAAGCTTCTTATTAGAGATTAAGCTTCTTATTATAGAGGACACTCAGACCGATGCGGATCTGTTGATCCATCGTCTCAAAAAATATGAGTTTATCCTCAGTTATGATTTGATGCATTCTCCGCGGGGGATAGAACAGATGCTGGCTAAAAATTCCTATGATATAGTAATCTGTGATTATAATTTGCCGGAGTTCAATGGAATCGAGGTGCTTCGTAAAGTGAAAGGATATGATTCAATGCTGCCTTTTATCTTACTTTCCGGATCTATTAACCAGGAACAGGAAACTGAAATTTTGCAACTGGGAGCCAATGAAGTGATCTTGAAATCAAATTTGAATCGGCTGCCTTTTGCATTACGAAGGGTACTGTATGAGGTCGAGGACCGGAAAAAACTCAACGAAACCAAGCGGAAACTTGAAAATTCGCTGGAGCAGATGGAAGTTCTGTTGAAAGAAGTGCATCATAGAGTGAAGAACAACCTACAGATTATTTCCAGCTTTCTTCAACTTCGGCAGATGGAGTCCGATGATGAGTTTGTCCGTAAAATTACTGCCGACTTATTGCTTAAGATTCGTTCAATTGGCATCGTTCATGAAAAACTATATCAGTCTCACGACTTGGCCAATATTGATTTGCCGGATTTAATACAGGATTTAGCAACTTATACTATGGGTATTATTTCCAACGGGCAGCATAAATATTTCCTGAATTGTGATATTGCCCCGGTTCAGTTGAATGTAAATCAGGCTATCCCCTGCGGACTCATCATTTCTGAGCTGATATATAATTGCGTGCAACATGCTTTTTCCGATCAGAAAAGGCGGCAAATTGGAGTTACTATTAAAGATGAGCAGAGTAAACTGGAAGTGACCGTCAGTGATAATGGGGATGGGATGCCTGAAGGTTTCAGCTTTCAAAAAGCAACGGGGCTGGGTTCGACCATCATCTCAACATTATTCAAACAATTGGATGCCAATTATGAGATCAGCAATAAAAAGGGGACGCATGTAACGTTTTCCTTCCAAAAGAAACAACATAAGGGATCCCATAGTGCGATGATTTAATCGTTTTTTCCTGTTTCTTTGATATATTATTTTCTGATTTCGGGCTTTTTTATTTTATGCCAAATAGTAAGAAATAGCTAAAGACTTATTTTAATGAAGGTACAAACTACTGCTCTTGTAAATGCTTTTACCCTCGACGGGCAGCCCCTGGAGTTTCCCGATTCCATCAAAATTGATTTGGAATTTTCAGCTATTGATACCGGTGGCTCCTTTCGGGATCCCATCCTTGACTTTTCTTTATTATTGCATGATACAGGCTTTGATATGCATAATTGGAATAAAAAATCTCGGGCTGAACTTTTGTTGGTGGATCCACACCACAAAGAGAACCGGGCGACCTTAAATGCTGCATGCGAGGTGAGCGTTAATGGAGATCAACTTCAAATTAACGGGCGGCTAAAAGATGACCATCTAACTGATTCGATTATCGGTTTTGTACTCAGACGGTTCCGATAGCATCATTTTATTTTTGTATTATAGGCTATATATTTTCAAATGGACGGACAACTTTTGCTTAATTGCGAATAATTGACTGGCAATTAGTTTCAGTCTCCAGGGGAACATTTTCAAGTTCGTCCGGTTAAAATTATACAATTATTAATTAAGGACGGAAAGATGAGAAATTTGATTGGTACCATTTTTTATTTATTGAAAAATATACTCTCATCTGACAGGAATGATTATATCAGCACAGAAAGTGCTGATTTTTTGGGTGCAAGCATAATGGTCAGTAAAGGCAATGTGGCGGCGGATATTATATCCGGAGCCTTTATGCCGGTTGGCCTGGGGATAAAACTGAAGTTATAATTTTATCCGCAATAATTATGTATATAATAGACCACGACAAGCAGATTGCGCTAATTAGCGAAATGAAACAACTTCGTAAAAACAACCAAAAATACGAAGTATATTATCATCATCCTTACACCAATCAAATGTGGAAAAGCTTTTTTCCCAAGTCGGACGGTGAATATCTTGGGCCTAAACTACTGCGCCACGAGCCGGTAACTTCCGACATCAGTGAACGGCTGAGTATTTGTTTGGCAGAACGTGTTCCTGAGAATGCTATTGGGCTTGGCATCGAATGGTCAGCTAAGCCCCGGTTATGGCCTGATATTATTCGGGTGCTGGAAAAGGAATATAGTCATTATGACCGTTCTCAGATTAAACTCTTTTTGGATAATCTCGAATTGGATGAGTCCAAAGATAATGCTATTGTCGAAGCCGCTAATAAACCATCCAGGGAAAAATTGGATAACTTAGTTTGGCGATCGAAAAAAATCCGTATGAAACGCTTTTTTGTATTAGGATAAATTTGTCAGCCCGGCACTAATATCCCACAGCTTCTTAGCAAGTTCATCATCGGTTGCAATGGATGCGGGTGATGCTATTTTCTTGTCTTTAAAGTACTTTCCACTAATGTTTTGAACTTCGTTGGAAGTAGCCAGATAAATAGTTGTCTCTGCACCTTTACGGGGCGATCGCATAAAGGGTCTGCCTATGGTATACAGAATCTTCATAGACAAACTGGCTTCTTCGGCAAGTCCTGTTCCTACAACACCCGGATGCAGGCAATTTGTGGTGATAGAACTATCCTCACACCGTTTGGCCAGTTCGCGAGTAAACAGTATGTTGCATAGTTTGGAGAATCCGTATGCCACCATGGGCTTGTAACCTGTTTTAAGCTGTAGATTCTCCAAGTCGAAGAATGGAACCCCATATCGGTGGGCTTCTGAAGCTACATTAATAACCCGAGCTTCAGCGGCTTTTTTCAGCTGATCCAAAAGTAAGTTGGTCAGAAGAAAGGGTGCAAGATGATTTACAGCCAGTGTTCTTTCAATACCATCGATGGTTTCTTCGCGTTTGCCTGAAATAAGTCCCGCATTGTTGACCAGTACATCGATTTTATTAAATTTATCAGCAGTTTTTTTTGCTACCGAGCGTATATCGTGTTGCAGGGCAAGATCTGCCAGCATCACCTCGATGCCCGAGTGTCCGGTATCTTGAATAAGTTCTTGTTGTGCTTTTAGTGCCCGCTTCTCATTCCTACAAATCATGATCACATAGGCACCTTGTCGCGCGAATGCCCGAACGATCTCTTTGCCGATGCCAGAATTAGCTCCGGTCACAATGCATAATTTATTCTTCAGATCCATACATAGAACTTTTTGGGATAGAATCTCCAGTTCGATTTGTTATACAAAGAAGTTAAATTATAACGTTATTAAATTCGTTTCACGAAACAAGTTTACAGATGATTCAAGATTACCTTAATTCCGTTGATAAGTTCATTGTTGTTGGCGACCGCGTGCTCATTAAACCGCGCGATATGGAAACGCGAACTAAAAGTGGACTCGTCTTGCCTGCGACTGTTAAAGAAAAAGAGGATATTCACAGCGGCTACGTGGTGAAGACCGGACCGGGATACCCCATACCCTCTAATGAAATTAATGAAGAATGGAAAGATACTACCGAGACGAAATATATTGGTATGCAGGCTCAAGAAGGGGATTTGGCTATTTTTTTAAAAGATCAGACGCATGAGATCGAATTCGAAAATGAAAAGTATTTGATCTGTCCTCATAGTGCAATTTTCTTACTGATTCGTGATGAGCTGGCACTGTAGTTCGCCGGATATCAGCTATTATTTTAGGGCCATTGAAACCAAACTATAAAACTTTTCTCGATACCTCGAATTAGCTTAATTATTTCTATGGCAGCGAATCAATCATCACCGAAAAAAGAAGAGGCAAATGCCGAAGAGCGGAGGTGCGCATACTGCGGCGCCACGGCGCCACTCATTTGGGTACATGGACACGGGCAATGCGCAAACTGTGGCATTAATGTGCAAGAGTGTTGCCAGGGAGAAACTTGTAATACCGATTAGTCTGATTCTTTACATGCCGTCCCATTTTTAGTGGAAAGGTGGTACTGTTAAGAAGATTCGGCAAATGCCAACTTTTCGATCGAAAAGATTTGATCACAAAGATTGAGCTCTTCCCGATCATTAGAGGCAATTATTAATAATTTGTCAGGTTTCTTAAATGAATCGGCAATTTCCGCAACAATATGAATACCGGCCTCATCAAGATTGGATCCGGGTTCGTCAAGCATCAAAATATCAGGCTGATGAAAAAGGGCCGAAGCCAGCCGCAAACGTTGCTGCTGTCCCGTAGAAAGTTTGCCAAAAGGCTGGTCAGCTACTTCTTTTAATGCTACTTTATTTATCCAATAATCAATTTCAGCTTCGTATTTTTTTTCATGACGCACCTTAGCCAGAAATGCCAGATTCTCTTTGCAGCTTAATTCATCATACAGATTAATATATGGTGCGGCATATCCCAATTTATTTTTGAATACCGTTTTATTCATTGGTTCACCGTCTCTCCACCATTCCAGATGCCCCTTATTGGGACGCAGCAAATAAGCAAGACATTTCAAAAAAGTCGATTTTCCCGATCCATTGGCGCCGGCAATGCCCAGTGATTGCCCTTGATGATCAAAGGAGACATCCGAAAAGATAGTCTTGTTGCCGAAAGATTTTTCGAGCTGTAGTACTTGTAAAGAAATCATAGCCAAAGGTAAGAAGCGATAACGACATCCTAAATGAAAAAATGAGGAAATATTAGTAATAAAAAGTTTATTCGCAGGTTGAACACTCCTGTGGCTGGTTGAATCTGTTTTAGCTTTTGTAGTTTTATCTTTAAAAGTTATTAGCTGATGCCCATAATGGGCCTGAAATAAATGCAGAACACCCCGGTTTTTAAAGTAGTCCTTACAGGTATTCGAACTAAATAATTTACTGCCATTTATGAAAAGGGTTCAAAATCCGGTTGGATTTTGTTTCGAAGAATCATATTTCAAAAGATTCGCAGGATTTAACATATTGATGCATTCTATGGTTGTATTGACCATTTGTAGACGATATATTTCCCAAAAATTTTTATGAATCAAACTGTTCAAAAAATAACACAACGCCTCATCAATCACCTGCCGGAAAACGATCAATATTACCGGCTGGATGAACTTCGTTCTTGGGGATTTCCCACTTTTGTTGTACGGCGAATTAAGATTGAACTTCAGCGGAATCTCGAAGAGTCGATGATCATTCCCAAAACCGACTGGGCCAATATTCAATCGGATGCCGTACTGGATGCCTGGCAGAAATTTGTGGAGGCTATTCGCGCAGAAGCTCGTCTGCCGGCCAGTTATGCCAAGGCAGTAATCGAGACGGCCGTCGCAGATGTGATTGAAATACTGGTGCAACCGCGTAAGTATATTCCGGAGGTGGTTTTTGGTGCGGATGATGAACTTTCCTATACGAAGATGGTCAACCGGAGCAGGACCATTGTTGTTTATCCGCATTTTGCTAATTTGCTGCCCCGGTATATGCAGAAGAAGGATTTGGAGACGTTGTCCAAAAAGCAATGTTCGGATATCATTGCCAAGGCGGATCAAAGGATTACGGCACGCTATTCTCCGCTCAACTGGGCACAGATGATGGAGCCACTTTTTAAATTGTTGGATGGTTCCATCGACACAAATTTGCTTCGACTTTTTTTTGAGGATAAAAATCTGCCACGTATTGCTCGTCAGTTCGACCTGATGGATAAATCGCTTACCCGTGCAGAGGTTATCGAGGTGCTGTCCTCTCCCGAGTTGTTGAATTTTGAGGGATATGAAGATGATCAGCCTAACCTGTTTGATGTAAAACCAAAGAAATCAAAGAAGCAACCCAAACCTGAGCCCGGTGATATTGACTTGAGAAAACCGGAAGTTGATTTGAAAGTCGAATACCGGGAGGAACCTAAGTCGGAAGATCCTGAAAATCGAGAGAACAGACAGGAAAAGGATATAGTTGCTGATGATGACAATGTAACCGAAAAGGAAGAAGAGCAAGAACCTGATTTTTCGTTGAATGCAGGATTTACTGAGATGGAGGAAGAACCCGATAATGAGGAAGAGGAGGATGGTTCTCTAAATGCAGCGTTTTTACAGCAGGAATCGGAAGCAGCAGAAGATGAAGATGAATGGGAAGAGACCGAACAGGAATCGGCTGAAAAAGATCAGAAGCCGGAGTTGAAAGGAGAATCGGAAAATTCTGATCCGGATGAGGAAACAGAACCGGAAAATGAAGATTCCGATGCTACAATAGAGCGAGAGGAGACGCCGATGTGGATGCGCTATATGAGCGATGAGGAGGTTGAAGAGTACGAACGCAGTCAGCAGGAAGGAGATCCTGAGGAAGAACAGGACCCTGAAGAAAACGTGGACGAAGACGGATTTATTGATGAGCCGATTATTGACCTGACAAAGAATGATGCTACTAAAAAGGAAATTAAAGCACTAAGAGAGCAGTTTTCCGGAGATCGTGAATTATTTGTGGAAGAAATTTTTAATGGTTCGGACCGCGCATTTGATGAGGCGGTGGAGAATATTGCTGCTTACGATCGATGGCGTGAGGTAAGCAAGTTTATTGAGAAAAATATTTTTAAGCGCAACCTCATAGATATGTATTCGGAAAAGGCAGTGGATTTTACAGATCGGCTGCAAAGTTATTTCCTAGAAAAAAAGAATCGCAACAGATAAGATATTCGATGGCTCCCGACAAAAAAGTGGAACGACTAAAACAAAAGCGTGAAGAATCCCGAAAGGGTGGAGGCGAAAAACGAATCCAAAAGCAGCACGACAAGGGAAAGCTCACGGCGCGAGAGCGTATTGATCTGTTGCTCGATAAAAATTCTTTCGAAGAAATTGATCCCTTCGTAACACACCGTAGTCAAAAGTTTGGTTTGGATGAAAAAAAGATTGCGGGAGACGGTGTCGTGACCGGGTTTGGCAAAATTCACGGTCGTCCTATTTATGTTTTTAGTCAGGACTTTACGGTTTTTGGCGGATCACTTTCTGAGACTCATGCCGAGAAAATATGTAAAATCATGGATTTAGCCATGAAAAATGGCATTCCCATTATTGGATTGAACGATTCCGGTGGAGCGCGTATACAGGAAGGCGTGGCATCGCTCGGAGGCTATGCAGAAGTCTTTTGGCGTAACAGCATGGCATCGGGGGTTATCCCGCAGTTTTCGGGTATCATGGGGCCTTGTGCCGGCGGAGCCGTTTATAGTCCTGCTTTGACTGATTTTGTGTTTATGGTCAAAAATACCAGCTATATGTTTGTTACTGGTCCCAATGTGGTAAAAACAGTGACGCACGAAGAAGTCACATCCGAAGAGCTGGGTGGAGCAAGTGCACACAGCACCAAGTCCGGAGTAGCTCATTTCTCGGAAGAAAATGATGCTGTCTGTCTGCGTAGAATGCGTGAGCTTTTAACCTATGTTCCGCAAAATTGCGAAGAAAAACCGCCGCGATTAGAGGCTAAGGCGCCGGATTCAGCTAAAGCTGCAAAACTGAATGAAATTGTACCGGACAGCCCGAACAAGCCTTATGATATTAAGGATGTGATTCAGGGTATTGTTGATAAGGATTCATTTCTGGAGGTACATGAGCATTATGCAAATAACCTCGTGGTAGGCTTTGCACGTATCGACGGTCGTAGCGTGGGAGTCGTGGCAAACCAGCCGCTGGCACTCGCAGGGGTGCTTGATATCGACGCCTCGTTGAAGGGGGCTCGATTTGTGCGTTTCTGCGATGCGTTTAACATCCCGCTGGTCACTTTTGAGGATGTTCCCGGATTTTTGCCCGGCACCGATCAGGAATGGGGCGGAATCATTAAGCACGGAGCCAAGCTGCTGTATGCATTTTGCGAAGCCACGGTTCCGAAGATGACGGTCATCACCCGTAAAGCTTACGGCGGCGCCTATGACGTAATGAATTCCAAGCATATTCGTGCGGATTATAATGTAGCCTGGCCGACGGCCGAAATTGCAGTCATGGGACCGAAGGGCGCGGTTGAAATAATATTCCGCAAGGAGATTGAAGCCGCTGATGATCCCGAAGCCAAAGAACAGGAGCTTACCGATTATTATAAAGAAGAATTTGCCCATCCTTATAAAGCAGCGGAACGCGGGTTCATCGATAATGTGATTTTGCCCGATGAGACCCGTGAAAAACTGATCCGTGCACTGGAAATCAGTGAAAATAAGGTGGATCACACACCCAAGAAAAAGCACGATAATCTTCCGTTGTAGAATTAGGAAATAAAAATTTTGAATTGGGAATGTTCAATTAAACAGAATTTAGAAAGATAATTTTCTGTTTTATTGTGAAATGAATAATGGCGATTTTGTTTATTCCTAATTCTTAATTTCTAATTTTCATTTCATGGATCTTTTCAATGAGGATGCCGATGGCGGGTTAAGTCAGAACCCAAAATCTGATTTTATAAATCCGCATGAACCACTGGCAACGAGGATGCGTCCCCGTTCGTTAGGGGAGTTCGTCGGTCAGAATCACATTGTCGGAGAAGGTAAGATGCTTCGACGAATGATTGAATCTGGCGTAATTGGATCTATGATCTTTTACGGTCCGCCGAGTTCCGGAAAAACGACCCTGGCTCATGTGATTTCCCGTGAGATTAATGCCCAGTTTACAATTTTGAATGCGGTGTTAGATGGCATCAAGGATTTGCGGCAGGTGGTAGATAAGGCAGAAAAAATCCAGCAGATGAATGGACGCAAAACGATCCTTTTTGTAGATGAAATTCATCGCTGGAATAAAGCCCAGCAGGATGCCCTGCTTCCCCATTTAGAGTCAGGTGTTATTACGTTAATAGGGGCTACTACCGAGAATCCGTTTTATTCGCTGGTAAGTCCCTTGCTTTCGCGTTGTCAACTGTTCGAGTTGTATGATTTGACCGTAGAGCATGTGTTAACGAGGATTGATCGCTGATTAAGAGATAAAGAGCGAGGTCTGGGCAAGAAATAGGTAGAAGTAACCCAGGACGCCAAAAAACATCTTGCCCAATTTGCCGGGGGAGATATTCGCAATGCTTTGAATGCACTTGAAGTGGCTGTACTTTCCAGTGATCCCGATGAAAAGGACGTTATTCATATTGATCTGGAAGTTGCGAAAGAGTGTATCCAAAAGCGCAGTGTACGATATGACGGCACCGGCGACGAGCATTATCACTTTGCGTCAGCCTTTATCAAATCCATGCGTGGCTCAGACGTGGATGCTGCCTTATATTGGATGGTAGCCATGCTTGAAGGCGGAGACGATCCCAATTTTCTATTTCGACGTATGCTTATTTTAGCCTCCGAGGATGTTGGAATGGCTGATCCGCATGCACTTTCGGTGGTTAATGCAGCTCACGAAGCATTCACCAAATGCGGGATGCCGGAAGGTTTTTACTTTCTGGCACATGCCTGTATTTATTTAGCACTGGCTCCCAAAAGTAATAGCACCGGGGCTATTTTTTCAGTTCGCAGTGAGATCCAAAAGAATGGGATTGGTCCGGTGCCGCCGCATCTTCGTGATAAGACAGCTAACTCAAAACAATCACGTTACCTGGGGGTAGAGAATGCTTCGGATGATTATCATTATCCCCATTCTTATGACCATCATTGGATTCCACAGGATTATTTGCCGGAGGAGGTAAAAGACAAACATTGGTATTCGCCCGGCGATATCGGACGAGAAGGCAAACTGTGGGATCGCCTTGAGGCGATTAAGGAAGCTTATAAGAAAGCCCGTAAATAAATTGAAAAAACACATCTTCGGGAAAGGACCAATTCAATGTACCGGATGTCGGACACGGATTTTCGAAAGGTTAAATAACCAAAAAAATGGGGCCGGACCCTTCCGGAATCCGACCCCTCTTTGATCAGCTGTAGAGTTTCCGATGAGTATTCAAATTCGGATTATAACTAACGATCTGAAGTAAAATGGTCAGTTCGATATATTTAATTAGGCATAAAATCATTATTGCCTTTAATTATAACGAATTTCATATAATTAGCAAAAATAAATTACACGTTTATAACAAATTCTATTATTAATTAATATTTCTATAGGCTAATGCCTAATTTAAGTAAGTAATAACGCATAAAGGGAATGATTTTGTAGCATAAATGGTATCTTTATTCGGTTATAGGAAACACAGATAAAATTATAGTATGATTGATCTACAGATTATTAGCGGTACAGATCGGCCGGATTCCAATGCTTATCGAATTTCCAGATATCTGCAAAGCAGGTATCAAGAGCAGGGAATAAGTGCAGAAATCATTGATTTATACGATTTTCCCTTGGAACATGTAGCAGGCGGGAAATACGGGCAGGACATCCCAGAAGTAGATACTTTTGTTGAGCCGGTTATTGAAGCCGACGGATTGGTGATTGTATGTCCCGAGTATAATGGAAGCTATCCGGGAATTCTAAAGATGTTTATTGATTATTTTCCGTTTCCTGTAAGTTTGAACAAAAAGCCTATCGCCCTCATAGGAGAAGCTACCGGCGCTTTTGGTGCTATGCGAGCGGTCGAGCAGCTTCAGCAAGTGTTCGGTTACCGGAATGCTCATATTTTTCCTGAACGAGTTTTCATCTCTCGTGTTGATGAAAACTTCGATGAACAGGAGGGGATCAGAAATGAATTTCAACAGCAGTTGCTGGATTCCCAAATCGAAAATTTTCCGTCATACGTTCGCGATCTCAAAGAGGGAAGTATGATGTCAAAGAAAGTCGACTAGCTGTTTTTGCTTCAATAATTATTCATATTTCAGGCATCTAACTCATTTTTAACATATATCCCACACCGTGCAGCGTAACAAGGTACCTGGGATCTTCGGGATGTTTCTCAATCTTCGATCGCAGTTTGGAAATATGTACGTCGACTGTTCGAGTATTTGTGCTAAATTCATATCGCCATACATTTTCCAGCAGTGCATCGCGAGAAACAGGTTCGTTAGAATGGGCCACTAAGTAGCGGACAAGCTCCACTTCACGAGTCGTCAATTCCAAATTGCCTTTATCGGGGTGTTCGGCAACAGCATTCTTTAGATCAACATGAATCGGGTCCAGGTTGACTTCATTGATAGGGGTCATATTAGCATATTTGTCTGATCGGCGGAGACGCGCTTGGATACGGGCCAGTAATTCTTTAACGCCGAAAGGTTTAGTCATGTAATCGTCTGCGCCAATATTTAAACCGGTAACCTTGTCGATTTCCTGGTCTCGGGCAGTCAGCATGATGATAGGGAAAGTATAGTTCATGCCGCGTACCTTTTGGCACACATCGTATCCACTCATGCCCGGAAGCATCAGGTCAAGAATCATCAAGTCGGGATTTTCCTTTTTGACAATATCTATTGCTTTATCGCCTTTTTCGGCTACGAATACATCATATCCTTCATTTTCGAGCGTATCCTGGAGAGTAAAGACAAGGCTCGGTTCGTCTTCAACGATAATAATTTTTTTTGATTCAGCTGGCATACTTTGCAGATTCTTCGTTTAATGGCTCAATATTAATTTCTGATGCGGAAGAAATGTCTCCGTCTGGTTCGGGAGTATCAACCAAAATCGGGAAAGTAACGAAAAATATAGATCCCTCCCCGGGTTCACTTTTAACATTTATCGTTCCACCGTTAAGTTCCACCAAATTTTTTACGATGGATAGTCCTAATCCATGTCCTTTCGTTTTGGCAGTAAGAGTATCTTCTGCTCGGTAAAACTTATCGAAAATATGTGAAATATCTTTTTTGTCCATTCCCACTCCATGGTCAGCAATCTGTAATTGCACATTCCTATCTTTTTGATGGAGGGTAATACCCAAATACTTTTCGTTCGTCGTATATTTGATGGCATTTTCAACCAAATTGGAAATAATTGCTTCAAAACTATCAATATCCACCATTACCATAGGCAGCTCATCTTCAAGAGAAAGGTGAATTTCGAATCCTTTGTTTTCTATATATTTTTGATGTTCATCAAGATATGAATTTACCAGCTCTTTAATATTCGCGGGCTGCGGCTCGATGAGCGATTGTCCGGCATCGGCTTTGGCTACATCCAACAATTTTTCGATCATTTTACGAAGCCGAACAGCCTCACTGAAGATATGATTGCCATAATTTTTGACTCTGGTTTCGTCTTTAACTCTTCCGTCAGCAAGATTCTCACCGGCGGCTTGCATCACTGCCAGCGGTGTTTTTAACTCATGAGTGACGTTCGCAAGAAAACCTGCTTGCCGTTCCGCCAAAGCTCGTTCTTTTTGTGCGGATATGAACATGAATACCAACGCGCCAAGCAAAAGGATTACGGCTGCACCCAGAACAACCAGGTTTTTGAAAAGTGAGGCATTTGAGGCTGCCAATGTAGGAGTATCGGTAAAAGACACTTCAAGCTTCCAGTAATCAAAAAAGTCCGGGAAATTTTGTTCATATTGTATCTTGTGTCGGTTATAGGTTGCATCCGGATTGCTGCTTGCAATAACCTTATTCGTCGTCCAATCCCTTAGCCAGACATTCATCCCGGATTTTTGAGGATGCCCGAATTTTCTCGTAAGCTTTTGTGGCAGATATTTATGCCTAAGAAACTCTTGGTTAACAGGCATCGTCAGATATCCAAATATCGAGTGGTTGGATGGAGTCACCATTGCAATAGTGATACTCCGGTGGCTATCAAAGATAATTTTGTTGTTATAATTGTATTGGTTAACCAGACTTTTCATCTGTGTACGAGCAATCCCCATACCGTCACAAATTACATCGCTGTATTGCTTTTCTTTATAAAATTCGTGACTTGATTTTTTATACTTGAGCATAGGTTCATGATTATGACATACATTAGAACCAGTGGGAATAAAATAAATGCCGGTATAAATGGAATCAGCTGCTGCTTTATCCAGTAACTTGGTTACCTGGCCGGTAAATTGGCCGCTATCATTAAATTCTTTTTCTAATCGTTTGATATCAGAAGTGCCGAGGCCGTTAAAATCTTCGAAGAAACGATATCTTATTTTATCTGTAAACTCTGATATCTGAAGCTTTTTGTTTTCACGGTCCGACTCAAGGGTATTATTGTGGAGGGCATACAATGAATATACGTTCATCCCCGTAAGGCCAAGAATGGCAATAACGCCTGCCGTTAACAATATCCAACGAAGTGATCCGTAACGCTTCATAAGAATGTCTAATTATCTAGCTTCATAAATAATAAGCACAAAAGGTAAGAAATTTTAAAAGTTTACAAATTTACGAGCTTAAAATTTACTCAATTTAATACCTGTAGGCTTAAAATAGCAAAAGGACACTATTAAAGCGTCCTTTTGCGGGATATTTTTCTCTAGTTACTTTTGCCAGCTGTTATTTGAACGATCTGCATCAGGAAATTTTTGGTCCGGATCAATCACTACTTTTTGTACTTGACCGTCCCGAGTGATATTTATTACGGCCCGCGTGGCCCCTTCAAGCCAGTGTTTCACCGGTATGGTTCGGTCGATGGTAGATCCATCATCCATTGTAATTTCTACATCGGCGGGCATGGGTACTTGTCCCCGGTCTTCAATTACAATGCGAGTACCGTTGTCTGTGGATGAGACCATCCCCACAGCCTGATCAAGGACCCATGTTTTGTAATACCAACTTCTCCAAAACCAATCCAGATTTTTACCGGTGACATCTTCGAAAGTATTAAATAGATCCCAGGGATAGGGATGTTTATATCGCCATCGCTGTAAGAATGTATGGTAGGCCTTGTTGAAGGTTTCTTCACCCAGGTAATTTCGCAGTGCAAACAGTATTGTAGCCGGCTTAGAATAGGATGCCCGGTTGTAAGCATAGGGATTGTAATGGTAGTCAGACCAGCGCATAATCGGCCCCTCATAGTCGGTACCGGCAATTTGCAGGTAACTGTTCATATCGGTGATATTAGCATTTGGGCCGTTGGGAAATTTCTTGTCTTTAGCCTGATTTTCATTAAACGTGGTTGTCCCTTCGTCCATCCAGGCATAACGGCGCTCGTTATTACTAACCTGCATCGGCACCCACATATGGGCAAGTTCATGAGCTATTACTGCATAAAAGGAACGGTCGGAAGCGCCGTGGTAAGGACCAATGAGTGTCATCATCGGGAATTCCATCCCGCCGCCAATGATGTCTTCACCTTCAATCGAAGTCATATGCGGCCACGGATAATGAAGCCCCGTAAATTTGGATAAGAAGGTTATCGCATCACTGGTATAACGTGCACCGTGTTTCCACTTTGGAGCCGATTCACGATAAATCGAAGTAATATCTGTATAATCATCCTGTCCATCGCCATCGCGGTCCCCGACATCGGCACGAGTTGCATCCCATAAAGATTGTTTGGTAACGCTAAAGGCAAAGTCACGGACATTTTTCGCGCTGAAATTCCATGTTACAGTGCCATCACTGGTCGCTTTGGTAACATTGCCAAAATCATTTTTCGTAACTACGTGCATTACGGAATCACTCTGATGAGCCTTCTGGAGTCGATCGTAGATATCTTTTTTGAGGATATTACTGCCGTTGTTGAGTGAACCCGTTGCATCAACCATCCATTGATCCGGAACGGTGATATTTACATTATAATCGGCGAAATCATGATAGAATTCGGCGTTACCCAGAAAGGGATCAGTAAACCAGCCATTTACATCATCATATACGCGCATTTGGGGATACCAGTAAGCAATGTAATAAAGATTACCCTGGCTGCGTCCCATCCGACCGCCAATTCCTTTTTGGGGTACTTTAAAATTCCAGGAAACATTGATTTTTACCGAATCGCCCGGTAAAATCATGTTTTGGGGACGAATGTACATCTGAGTTCCATTAATGGCATATCCGCTTGGATCATTGCGTGATTGGAGTTCGTTAAGCTTTGATCCATCAACCGAAAGATTATGTAAATGCACGCCCCCTGTAATTTCTGCAGGGCGATTTCGGACTACGCCCTGTTCATGGAAATTCTGTGTGAGTTCCATATATAGGTTGTGCAGCGTATCCGGTGAATTATTATAGTAAGTAATGAGCCCGCTGCCTTCTACAAGCGTATCAGAAGGAATGACCTGAACATTAAGATCATAATGGGCATATTGCCTCCAATAATTTGTGCCCGGCTTGCCTGACATTGTCCGGGTTCCGGCATTTATTGCTCTGAAGAACGCATTGGGAATTTCATCGGTAATGGGATTGGGTACCGGCCGGTTCATCTGCGAAGGCAGCTGATGCAGACCATCGGGTTGACTTTGTGTTGTGTCAATAGCCGGTTGATTATTTACTGCCACCTGTTGTGAGGTGGTGCATCCGGCAAACAGTGAAGCCAGGATTAGCGAAAAGACGGAAAACCAGTGAGCATATTTCTTAGATATACGTAACATGATATCACAAAAATTAGAATTGCAGGTGGTAAAAATCTATTAATCGATAGAGAAATGTTTCGAGATAGATTTTTTTAGATCATCAAATTCTATCGGCTTGGTAAGATAGTCCAGGTAATTGGTTTCTTCGGCACGTTCTACATGGTAAGGATCCGAATTCCCTGTGATGTAAACAACAGGAACTTCCGAAAATTTACGAATTTCGAGCATGGCATCGATCCCATCAATCTCTCCCTCCAGCGAAATATCCATGATTATCAAATCCGGATCTATCTTTTTTGCTGTTTCAATGGCTGTCTTGCCATAAACGAGTTCCCCCTCGGTCTCAAAGCCAAGCCGTTCCAGATAACTTTCATAAAGGAGGTTGAGAATTAGATCGTCTTCAACAATAATGACCTTTTTCTGTTCTTTACTCATAAACTTGTTATCACTTTATCAATGAGGTTTAAAATAGCAAAAACGTTGTATAAGACAATCTATTTCTATTTTTTTATCAAAGTGATAAAATACCGAAATAATAGGGTAAATTGATAAAAATTCTTATTTATCAATTTGCCGGCCTAAAATGATTTCAAGTATTTAGGATTACTAAGATGAATAAATGGTAAAAGATTATTTTGAATTCATTAAAGGCTAAATAAAGTAAACAGTTAAGTATTTATGACGGCCAATATTAAGATAAGACGCAGCGCTGACCGTGGATTTGAAGATTTCGGTTGGACTGATAATTGGATGACATTTTCTTTTGCGGGATATTCGGATCCCGATTGGGTTCATTTTGGTCCCTTGCGTGTGATCGTTGAAAACCATATTCAACCCTATCAGGGCTTCGATACCCATCCGCACCGCGACATGGAAATCCTGACGTATGTTTCGAGCGGTATTTTGACACATGAAGACAGTATGGGGAATAAAGGCGCTATTCGATCCGGAGAGATGCAGCGGATTACGGCAGGATCGGGAATTGTGCACAGCGAAATGAATGAGCACGACGAAGTTGAGCATAATATCCAAATTTGGATCTTGCCCGACGAAGCCGACCTGGAGCCGTCGTATGAAGAGCTCCGGTTTTCGGATGAAGAACAACGCGGCACGTTGCGGATGTATGTATCACCGGATGGGCGCGGTAACTCAATGCACATTCACCAGGATGCTTTTATATATGCAGGAATTTTAGAAGAGGGTGATCGATTTGTGCACGAATTAGGTGACGGACGCGGTGCCTGGATTCAGGTTGTTCATGGATTGATCGAGCTTAATGGAGATCAGCAGTTAAAACAAGGAGACGGCGCGGGTATCACCGGCTGGGATGAACTGTCTATCACTGCCTCAGAAGAAAGCGAGATAATCCTTTTTGATGTCGCTATGGATTTCCAGACGCCTTATCGGCTTTAAGTAATTTGATTTCGTCTACTTTAAAGTATTGATGATTCGTTCCTGATCTTAGGATAGGTCTTTTTCAATAAAGATTCCTTGTTTGAGATGACCGAGATTTAGAACCGGTTTCTACTTTATATAGAAAGAATTAAGTAGATTCAGGGGAAATTCCCAGGCTAATCCAGCACTTCGGGGTTAACGATCAATTTGGCTGGAATGCTATCCGGGTGAATCCCCAACCCAAACAGGGCATAATCATATTTGGCAGGGTCTTCGGGATCAAGCAATTGCAATGCACTAGTCAGCTCTTCAACTGCCCACCAATCGTTATATGTGCGGGAGAGCATGCCCAAAACACGTGACTGGCGTGCAACGTGCACATCCAGCGGCACCATCAATTCCGATTGTGGAATAAAATCCATCAGTCCTAAATCTACGGGACTATTTTTTCGTATTGACCATCGCAGAAATAAGTATAAGCGTTTGCAAGAGCTTTTTTTATCTGCATTGGAGATATGCTTACGCGTGCGTTGCGGTGCTTCCGGATGTTGTGCAAAAAACTGCTCATGAAAAATTGCCATCAAAGGGCGATCTAATTTTTTCGCCTGTCGATAGCAGTCTTTCCAAAAATTTTCAAACGAATCCCACTTTAGAATGATAGACTGCAGAATTTTTGTCAGCCACTTAATATCGACAGGTTTGAAGGTACGGTGCTTGAATCCCTTAAAACGATTTACATCACGATCTGAAAAATTGGCAATAAAATCAGCAGGGCGATTATCCATACGATCCAGCAAATCCTGCACCTTTCGAATGACAATATCCCGACGTCCCCATGCCATGATCGCGGCAAAAAATCCTGCCAGCAGCTGATCCTCTTTTTTATCAAATGCATGCATAAACAGGATAGGGTCTGAATTGATGTAATCTGGGTTTTCGATACGATCTACCCATTGATCCAGAAACGGCTTTAGTTTTATGATCTGTGATTCGGATCGTTTTTCGAGTGTTAGAGGCAAAGTTTTAAACTGGAATTAATTTAATGTGAGTTCGATCTAAGGATAGAAGACCAATCTACTGCTCTGTCATCTCAAACTAAATTCAGGTTTAGTTTTAAGCATAAACTATAACTTTCTCAGCTTAAATCTTCAGCTGTTGCTGCCCTTTATTTAAATTCATCAACTTTTCGGTAAGGCGACGATTTGCCTTTGGGAATGGATAATTCAGGAGTTCTTCGATCGAAATCCAGCGTACCTCCTGGCTGCTGTTTGGTTCCGGTGTTCCCGTTTCGAGATCACACAGAAAAGCATGCATCGTGATTTTAAAATGAGAGTAGGCATGATCGAGTTTCATGAACGGTTTGCGGATAGATACTTCGACGCCCAGTTCCTCTTTCAGCTCGCGCTTAACGGTATCTTCCATCTTTTCATCTTTTTTCTGCTTACCGCCCGGAAATTCCCAAAGTCCGCCGAGCATTGCATCTTCTTGACGCAATGCAATCAATACTTGGTCATCTTCATTGAAAATGATGCCCACACCGATCTGGTGATGCGGTCGTTTTTTGGAAGGCGATTTGTAGGGGATTTCATCAGTCTTTGCTGTTTTATTTGCTATGCACTCAGCGGCCAGGGGACATGCCTGGCAATTGGGATTAGAAGGTGTGCATACCGTAGCACCAAGCTCCATCAGGGCTTGGTTGAAATCGCCGGGTTGCTCTTCGGGAATGATCTCATCGGCATATTCCTGGATCGTATTCTTTGTTTTGGTGCTGCGGACGTCATCTTCGATGCCGTAGTAGCGACTTAGAACACGAATGACATTTCCGTCCACAACCGCATGTCTTTTCTGATAAGCGATACTTAATACCGCCGCGGCAGTATAAGGCCCGACTCCTTTAAGTTTATTAATTTCTTTCCAGGTATCGGGCACTTTTCCATCGAACTCATCGACTACGAGTTTAGCGGCATCATGTAGGTGGCGTGCCCGGCTGTAATACCCGAGTCCTTCCCATACCTTAAGTACATCCTGTTGCTCAGCCTGAGCCAAATCGTGGACAGTGGGGAAATGGTCAATAAACCGTTCATAGTAAGGTGTTGCCTGATCAACCCTTGTTTGCTGGAGCATAATTTCGGAAATCCAAATTTTGTAGGGATTACCACAATCCCGCCAGGGTAAATCACGCTTATTATTGTCGTACCAAGCCAGTAGGTTGGTTTGAAGATCAGTTTTATTCAATGGAATAGATTAAAACCAGAATTTATAATACTACTTAAATCGATTTATTGATCAGACGAATTATCCCGCTGAGCAGACAAATCTACGACCTTAATACTAACGTCCACCGACTGGGCAGCGCCATACTGATCAGTAGCAATGATACGGAATTTATTATCGCCGACTTGCCGTGCCGTAGGGGTCCAGCTAAACATGCCAGTCTTCTCATCAATGGAAGCACCATCCGGCATATTCACACCAAGAAACCGAACAAGGTGCTTGTCCATTCCATCAGGATCGGTAGCATTAATCGGTAAGGTAAATTTTTCGCCTACGGGGATGCTTATTTGTCGAATAGGGGCAAACCGCGGTGGTGCATTGAATGATTTAACCTCGATATTAAAAGTTGTGCTATCGGTTTGTCCGCTGCTGGCTGTAGCCACAATTTTAATCCTGTGATTACCAATATCATCTGATGTCGGCTGCCAATAAAAGCTTTCTCCGCGAATTTCCGCATTTTTAATGTCACCTGACTGATAACTGTATTGTACGGCATTAGCCGGCATATTGCTGTTTAATTCAATGGGCAAAAGCACGGGTTTCGAATAAGGCGTGGTCTGATTGTCAATTTTCTTTAATGACAAGTTGCTGGTTGAATTTTGTTGCTGCATACTTTCACCGGCGGCTACATCCGGTTCCGGCTTTGATGTATCTATTTGACTGATTTTATTATATTCACAGAGCCAAAAATTGCCTTTCGTAACCGTAAAATAATTTCCCGCACTACTGTCTTTTTTCCAGAGTTCGGGACTGCGGTTTTTAAAGGATGTCCACAACCGGTTGGATTTCCCTTTGATAATCAGCCAATTTTTCCAAGCTTCCATCTTTTTCACCGGCTCACCAATACTCCCCAACCGTGATAGATTACCCGAGGCGTCAATATCATAAATATTGCCGCTGTCATCCGATCCGAAAAGTGAGTTGTTGATCAAGTATATGCCGGTAATATTTGCAGTAAGGTTGAATTCTTTGGTGGGATTAAGTTTACCATCCTTATAATTAAACTGGAATAATTTTTTTCCTTTGGAAAGGGCAAAAAGCTGATCTCCGGAAACTTCCAGGTCACTAATATTTTCATTTCTCAGTTTTGAATGGGCTACCAAATTTACTGTAGAGTCTACCGAAGCCGGTGTTCTGAGTGACAGCTCACCCAATCCTTTATCACCTAAAGCGATAAACAGATCATTATCGATTCGTTTGGCATCCCGGGGATTAGCGGGCAGCTCTGTTGACGAGTAGACGCCTAGTACAGAGGTCGGTTCCAGTATCGTAAGGCGGCGGCTGTTACCGAATAAATAAGCAAATCGAATATCGGCCGTCACCTTGAATCCTCGCTGTTGCATGCCGGTCGAAGAGTACAGCCATTGCAGCGTATCGGCGGGTTGAGTTCGGAAAACTACCATGCCCTCTGTATCAGAAAGCACATACATATGCGCAGGAGAACTGCCCATTGCCAGCACAGAAGGAATCTGCATCACAAAAGAGTAATCCTTCTTAAGTTTTGATTGTGCATGGGCACTTGTGAGAGTAATAAGGCAAATAAAAACAGTAGTAAATGCTAACCGAATATTTTTCATAAACTATAACCAATGATGTCTTTGATACCAGTGAATTGTGCGGGAAATTCCCTCATCCAGCGAGTAGGCAGCATTATAGCCAAGTTCACGCTGGGCCTTTTCACAGGTACATGTCCATTCTAAAATTAATTCTTTTGCTTTTTCCCTGTTTAAAACGGGATAGATGCCAAAAAATGATCCGGCTTTTTCCATGGTTCCGGCGATTTTCTTTACGTACTTGGGCTTCACATATATTGGGATCGTTTTTTTACCCAATACTTTGGAGGCAGTTCCGCGAATTTGGTTCCATGTATAAACTTCGCTTCCCGTTATAAAATAGGTGTTAACGCCGGATTTTTCCTGTTTGGCAGCTTTAAGGATTCCCTGCACTACATCCCCCACATAAACCATGGAAACCCGGGGATGCCGGCCATCCCCAATGATTGGGCAGATGTGTTTATTTACCATTTTAAAGAAAGAATAAATCTGATCTTCACGCGGGCCGTATACGGCCGGCGGACGCAGTATCGTGATAGCAGTAGTGTCATCAGCCAGTTTGTGGATCATCTGTTCCATCTGCATTTTCGATTTTCCGTAAGAGCTGACCGGATTCATCGGAACTTCTTCGTTGACTGGTCCGTTTTGACTGGGTCCGACAGCTGCAAGTGAAGAAAGAACTATAATTTTCGGAATATTTTCTTTTTGTGCAATGCGCAACAGATTTTCGGTAGCATCCACATTGGCGTGCTCAAGTTCCTGATAGGTTGGCGCTTTAACACGTCCCGCCAGATGGAAAACAATATCTACCCCTTGTATTGCCTCCTTAAGGGTGGAAAGGTCATCAAGATTACCACTTATGCGGGTGTAAGGCTTTCCTCTTAGCCATTTCTCATTATTACGCACAAGACAGCGAATTTCTGAATAATCATCTGATTTAATCAGAGTATCCACCAAATGGCTACCGATAAAACCCGTACCGCCGGTTACAAAGGCTTTCATCAAATTTTGTATATTTGGAGGCTCAGTTTAAAATTATACAATGACTGATTTCGAAACGTTAAAGATACAAATCTCAATGATGTATTGGAAAATTTATGAGTGAACTACGAGTTGCAATTTTTACTGGGAATTATAACCATATTCAGGATGGAGTGTCGCTTACGTTGAACCGCCTGGTGGCTTTTTTGGAAGAAAAGGGCGTTCCCGTCATTGTTTTTGGCCCTACGATAGAAAATCCTGCCATTGATCATGAAGGTGAATTTGTTTCGGTGCCCTCCATCCCTATGCCCGGCCGGCCGGAGTATCGGGTAACGGTCGGTTTCCCGGAATCAGCCCAGAACCGGTTACGCGAGTTTAATCCTACACTGGTTCATTTGGCAACCCCCGATTTATTGGGATTTCGTGCCATGCGCTGGGCCCAGGCTAACAACATTCAAATCATAGCTTCATATCATACCCATTTTACCAGCTATCTGAAGTATTATAACCTGGATATGCTGAAAATGTTGGGCTGGAAATATCTGGCTTGGTTTTACAGTCAATGCAAGCATGTTTATGTACCTTCGCCGTCAATGGCTGATGAGCTGAATGAAGAAGGCATTGATGAGGGGATTCGCATTTGGGCGCGGGGAGTAAATACCGATCAGTTTAGCCCGGATTTCCGGGATTTGGAATGGCGGCGTTCTATTGGATTCAAGGACACCGATAAAGTTGTTACGTTTGTGTCGCGATTGGTCTGGGAAAAAAATCTTCAGACATTCGTAGATGCTACAAAAAAACTGAAGCAAACTCATGATAATGTTAAGGTCATGGTTGTGGGAGATGGCCCGGCCAAGAAAGAGCTTGAACACATGCTGCCGGATGCTCATTTTACCGGTTTTATAACCGGGGATAAACTCAGCCGGGCATACGCGAGTAGTGATGTATTTCTGTTTCCATCCGAAACCGAAACCTTTGGCAATGTAACTTTGGAGGCTATGTCGAGCGGTTTGCCTTGTGTAGTTGCGGATGCGACTGGAAGCCGATCTTTGGTAGAGTCCGGGGTGAACGGTTTTCTGGCGCCGCCAAGGGATACGACTGCTTTTGCCGAGTGCGTAGCAAAAATTACAGATGATGAATCCCTGTGGGAGGTTATGAGTAAAGCGGCCCGTCAAAAGGCACTGGCATACTCCTGGGAAAATGTGAATGGGAAGCTTCTTGAAAATTATAAAGAAGCTTTGGAAGAACCGCGTCCCGCCCTTAAATTCTAGTTTAATTTATTATAACTTCTTGAAAATATTATACGTATCACATACTCACCCGCCGGCCGGCCAAATCCTGGAAAATGTCGGGGGAATGCAGAGAGTCAGTCAGCAACTGATACAAGAGTTAAACAGAAGAGATGGAATTGAGGTCATCACCGAGACAATCAACGCTGCGGGAAAAGGAAGAATTGCACTGAATACAGCCCGTTTTTTAATAACACGGCTATTTCAGCTTCCCCATATTGTAAAAAAATACGATGCGGATGTCATTTTGTTTTCTTCTATGGTAGCTGCCAGCTTGGCGTATTTTATTAGAGACAAGGTTAAAATACCGATGGTTACGATTAATCACGGACGCGATGTGACCTTGCCCAATGGTATTTATCAATGGTTCGTGCCCAAGGTTTTTGACAGTTTGGATGGAGTAATTTCAGTATCACAGGCAACGCGTGAAGAATGTATAAAACGAGGTATGCCGCCTGAGAAGGGGGTAGCGTTGCCTAATGGATTTGATTTCAGAAAACTCAAATCATTTCCCAATAAGCAAAAATCGCGGGAAAAATTGGAAAAGGAATTTAATATCCCGCTAAAAGAAAACTTTATGTTGCTTACTGTGGGACGAAAGGTGAAACGAAAAGGGCACGAATGGTTTATCCGGGAAGTTATGCCCAAGCTGGATGAACAAGTAGTATACGTTACGGTAGGGGATGGCCCTGAATTTGAAAGTGTGGAACAAGCCGTCGGGAACTCTCCCTATAAAAATCGAATTTTTTTGCTTGGACGCCAGCCCGACGATATACTCAAACAAGCTTATTCAGCAGCTGATTTGTTCGTGATGCCGAATATACCGGTTGATGGGGATATGGAAGGTTTTGGAATTGTTTTGTTGGAAGCGAATATGGCGCGAACACCCGCCGTGGCTGCCGACCTGGAGGGAATTAAAGATGTGATAGCCCAGGGCGAAAACGGGTATCGAGTCCCTACGCTCGACGCTGATCAATTCGCTGATAAAGTCCACGAAATGCTTTACAATAAATTGGAACATTTATCGAAGCAAACGCGTAGTTATGTGCAAGAACAATTCAGCTGGGAAAACGTAGCCCAGCAATATCTGGATTACCTCGAAAAGGTAATTCAGCAGCAAGCATCAGAAATAATATTAACTTAATTCATTATTTGATTGATGCTTAATATGGAAGTATATTTGCAACGATGAGCACTCTTCAAAAGCCGAAAAAAAGAACGAATGGCCGATTCAAAATCTGACGTAAAAACAAACGATATTTTTTCCAAGGCTTACGA
>Ga0102944_1000607_pt1 | contig 26864 bp, 32 predicted proteins | sample SalPonD_shore_MG_FD_78172 | JGI IMG/M metagenome (GOLD analysis project Ga0102944, IMG submission 78172) | Salt pond soil microbial communities from South San Francisco under conditions of wetland restoration - Salt Pond MetaG... | ecosystem: Environmental > Aquatic > Marine > Intertidal zone >...
TCGGGCGGTAGACCCCCGAGATGCAGTTGAACGTCGTCGTCTTGCCGGCCCCGTTGGGCCCGATGAGCCCCGTCAGGGTCCCGCGCTCGACCTCGAACGAGGCGCCGTCGACGGCGGTGATGCCCCCGAACACCATGCGGAGGTCCTCGACGCGGAGCGGGACGTCGCTCGCGGCCGCCGACACGCCCTCGACGGCGCCGGCGCTCGGGGTCGTGGCGTCGACCGACCCGTCCCGCACGTCCGTGTCGCCCGCGCCGTCACTCACGGTTCGACCCTCCCCGGCCACCGTCGGCCGCCGTGGGCTCCCCGCCCCCGGGCCGCCGGGCCAGCGGGACGCTGGACGCCGGCTCCTTCCGGTGGCCGAGCAGGCCGTCCGGGCGGTTGTGCATGAGCCAGATGAGGACGAGCCCCATGATGACGAGCTGGAGCTGTCGGACGCTCGCGACCGTGAACAGCAGGAACGGGACGGGGTTGGCGTGGGCGATGAGGGGGGCGACGGCCGGCCCGAAGCTCGGCGGCGCCTCGACCTGCACGAACTGCGAGATGACGTTCTGCAGGAACAGCGGCCCCTCGAACAGGAAGGCGGCGAAGATGGCCCCGCCCATCACGGCGCCGGTGTTCGAGCCGGCGCCGCCGATGATGAGCGCGATCCAGACGAAGAAGGTCAGCCGGGGTTTGTACGTGTTCGGCGTGATGGCCCCCGACGTCATGTACCAGAGGATGCCGGCGAGCCCCATCAGCGCGCAGCCGAGCATGAAGGCCTTCGTCTTGAAGACGTCCGTGTCCTTCCCGAGCGCCCGGGTCGCCGTCTCGTCCTCGCGGATGGCCTTCAGCACCCGGCCGAACGGCGAGTTCCCCGTCCGGCGCAGCAGCCAGTAGTAGCCCGCGACGAACACGAGGATGAGGACGCCGTACGCGAGGGCGTCGACCACGGGCTTCGGGTTGTTCGGGATGACGGCCCCGAAGCCGTCGACGAGCCCGAGGTAGGCGTGCCAGAGGCCGAGGGCGGTGAACAGCGCCTGGAGCGGCGGGGTGAAGTCGAGGATGAGCCCGCTCCCGCCGCCCAGACCGACCACGTGCCCGAACAGGGTGAACTGCTCGAAGGTGTTCGACAGGAACGTGAAGCGGAGGATCTCCGACATGGCGATGGTGACGATGGCCAGGTAGTCTGCGCGCAGCCGGAGCGCCGGGAGGGCGACCAGCAGCCCGAGGAGGGCGGCGACGCCCATCCCGACCAGGATGCCGAGCCAGAGCGGGAGGCCGAAGCCCCCGGCCCGGCCCGTCTCAGCGACGAGCATCGGCTGCTTCGTGAGGACCGCCGTCGTGTAGATGCCGACGGCCATGAACCCGACGATGCCGATGTTGAAGAGGCCCGTGTAGCCCCACTGGAGGTTGAGCGCGAGGGCGAGCAGGGCGAACACCCCGATGTAGAAGGTCAGCGACGCGATGGAGTTGATCTGGCCCCGGATGGAGTAGTCGAGCAGCACCCCCACGACGAGGTAGAGCGCGTAGATGCCCACGAGCAGCGCCGCGATCTTCACGACGTCCCGGTCCCAGAGCGCTCGGAGGCCGGGCGGTCCCTCGTCCGGCGACGCCTCGGCGCTCACGCGGTCTCCCTCCCGGCGAAGATGCCCTGCGGGCGGACCAGCAGGATGACGATCATCACGAAGAACGCCGCCGCCCGGGCGAAGCCGGTCGGCAGCCAGACGACCGAGAGCGAGGCGGTGATCCCGATGACCAGGCCGCCGACGATGGCGCCGTAGATGGAGCCGATGCCGCCGAGGATGACCGCCGCGAAGATCAACAGGAGGAGCAGCCAGCCGTCGTTGAAGCCGATGGTCCCCTTCCACAGCACGAAGACGTAGCCGGCGACCCCCGTCAGCCCGCCCCCGATGATCCACGTGGACCGGATGACGCGCTCTGACGGGATGCCCGTGATCCGGGCCAGGTCCTGGTTGTCGGCCATGGCCCGCATCGCCTTGCCGAGCTTCGTCCGCTGCAGCAGGAGGTGGACGCCGAGCATCAGGCCGACGGAGACGACCAGCAGCGTCAGGTCGTGGGCGTCGACCTTGAGGAACCCGCTCCCGAGCGGGATGGCGAGCGACGGGACGGTCCCGGAGGCCGTCGTGCCGCGGGTGCTCGGCCCGAAGACGAACTGGATGAGGTAGCGGAGGGCGAAGGCGACGCCGATGCTCGTGATGAGCAGCGTGATGCCGCCCGATCCCCGGAGCGGCTTGTAGACGAATCGGTCCACGAACAGCGCGAGGGCGATCACGAACACGCCGGCGACGACGAGGCCCGCGATGACCGCGAACGGCGTGTTGGCCACGTTGATGCCGAGGGCGCCCCCGAACACCGAGCCGCCCGCGCCGACGAGGAGCAGCGAGCCGATGTCGGCCCGCGCCCCGAACCCGCCGGCGATCGCGTAGGTCGTCGCCCAGCCGATGAAGGCCCCGGCCGTGATGTAGTCGCCGTGCGAGAAGTTGGCGAAGCCGAGGATGCTGTACGTCATCGAGAGGCCGATCCCGGCCAGCCCGATGACCAGCCCCCGCATGAGGCCGTCCCAGACGTACGTCGCGATGAAGGCCGGCTGGTACCGACCCGTGGCCAGCCCGGTGACGAGGTCGAGCAGCAGGATGACCGCGACGACGAGGATGAACGCGCTGAGGGGGCGTTCGCGCACGAACGACCCCGCCCGCGCCAGCTGTGCTGTTTCGGCCATGGTACCCGTATCGGCTACGCAAGGTTCAATGAGTAATAAATACCGATTCCGCCTGACCGCCGGTTCGGCCCGTCGCCACCGGACGGAAACCACTATGTCCCGAGGGCACACGAACACGCCGTATGGAGGTCCCCACCCTCGACGACCTCGACCCGGCGGGACGACGGCTCGGCGTTCGCGTCGACGTCAACAGCCCCATGTCGGGGGCGGCCCTGGCGGACGACGCCCGGCTGCGGGCCCACCTCGACACGCTGGCGGAGCTGACCGACGCCGGCGGCCGGGTGGTCCTCCTCGCCCACCAGGGCCGCCCGGGGGGCGACGCGTTCGCCGAGCTGGCCCCCCACGCGGCGCGGTTCGACGAGCTGCTCGACGCCCCCGTGGGCTACGTCGACGGCACCTTCTGCCGGGCGGCCCGCGAGCGGGTCGAGGCGCTCGACGACGGCGAGGTGCTGGTGCTCGAGAACACGCGCTTCTACAGCGAGGAGCTGCTCGAGTTCACGCCCGAGCGGGCCGCCGAGACCTTCCTGGTCTCGCGGCTGGCCCCCGTGCTCGACGCCTTCGTCAACGACGCGTTCGCGGCCGCCCACCGGTCGCAGCCCTCGCTCGTGGGCTTCTCGGCCGTCCTGCCGGCCTACGCCGGCCGGGTGATGGAGCGCGAGCTCGAGGTGCTGGGGACCATCGACGAGACCGCCCGGCCGCGGGTCTACGTCCTCGGCGGCGCGAAGGTCGAGGACTCGCTCCACGTGGCCGAGTGCGTCCTCGACCGGGGCCTGGCCGACGAGGTGCTCGCCATCGGGCTGGTGGGGAACCTCTTCCTCGCCGCGAGCGGCGTCGACCTCGGCGAGGGGTCCGACGAGGCGCTCGACGGCCGCGTCCCCCACGACGGCCTCGACCGCGCCGCGGCCCTCCTCGAGTCGTTCCCCGACGACATCCACGTGCCCACTGACGTCGCCGTCGAGCGCGAGGGCGAGCGGGTCGACCTCCCGGTGGGCGACCTCCCCGTCGCACCGCCCGCGTGGGACATCGGCCCGGCCACCGCCGAGGCGTTCGCGGCGACCATCGAGTCGGCGGACACGGTCATCCTCAACGGGCCCGCCGGGGTCGCCGAGCGCGACGCGTTCGCGGCCGGCACGCGGACGGTGTTCGAGGCCGCGCTCCGGGCGAACACGAGCATCATCGGCGGCGGCGACACCGCCGCGGCGCTCCGCCGGCTCGGCCTCTCGGGCTTCTCCCACGTCTCCACCGGCGGGGGGTCCGCGATGAGCATGCTCGCGGGCGACCCCCTGCCGGCCGTCGAGGCGCTCCGGCATGCGCGTTGAACCCACCGCGCTCGCCGACCTCGACCGGGTCGTCTCGCTCTGGGTCGCGCTCGCCGACGAGCAGCGGGCCCACGGCTCGCACCTGACCGCCGAGCCCAACCGCGACCTGATGCGCGAGGCCCTCGCCCAGCAGGTCGTGGACCACACCTGCCTGGTGGCGCGAGCGGAGGATGATGAGGGAGCGACCTCGGGGGCCATCGTCGGCTTCGTCTCGTTCGGCCTCGAGCGCGACGGCCTGGACCGCGACCTCGTCCGTGGCGTCGTCCACAACCTGTACGTCGTGCCGGCGGCTCGGAGGCGGGGCATCGGCAGCGAGCTGCTATCGGTGGCCGAGACCGCGCTGGTGGTGGCCGGGGCGGATCGAGTCGCGCTGGAGGCGCTGGCGGCCAACGCCGAGGCCCGCCGCTTCTACGAGGCGCGGGGGTATGAGGCGCACCGGGTGGGGTACGAACGCGTTAGTGATGATGAAGAGCGCGGGGTTGGTGACGGAAAAGATACAAAGGGGGAGGGCTAATCGCCTGACAGGCCAGGGGAGCGTGGGCCCGGTACACGCACCCGACTTGTACGCGCTATAGACGGGATTCGGCCATCGAATCACGCCTGTAGGGCCAAGTCATCGGGACTTCGTGGGTTCGAATCCCACCCCTGGCTTCTGACAATAAGTTAACAATCCCACGAGGCTACTACTTCCTCGTGTTTGTTTGTATATTACCTTCTAACTTGATAAGTGTTTCGGAGGTCTCACTTTTCCAACATCGGCTGGCCAGCATCACAGTCGTTGGTGGAGGAGCCGGCCAATGAGTACCGATCTCGAGAGGTATGCGCGAGACGAGGTCGTCGACTACCTCGAGGACCAGCGCCAGGAGATCGAAGCGCTCCGCGCAGAGGTCCGCGCGCTCGATGCCAAGACGGGTGCGTTGGTGCGTCAACTTGCCATCGTCCGGCTCACCATCGCCGGCGGCGATGAGGCGTTCTGGTCGTTGAAACGCGACGGGGAGGGCCACAACATCGTCGGCCGGCTCGAGCAGTACGAGGCCGCGCTCGACGGCTTCGCCGAGCGGCTCCAGTCCGTCAGCGACGGTGGTGATCCGTGAGCGACGCCAGACCCGTGCTCGCAGAGCCGGACCGGGTGCTCTGGGAGGCCATCGGCGATGGCGACGTCGATGCCGCGGACCTCTCCCGGGACGAGCTCGTCGTTGCGGTCGAGCAGCTCACCGAGGCGTTCACAGAGTACCGTGCTGAGACCAATCGCGAACTCGCGAAGCTCCACAATCGAATCACCGATATCGACCGGAAGGCCGACGGCAACCTCGTCAGCGAGCGGTCGACCACACTCGGAAAGTATGCCTCGATGGGCGAGGAGAGTCGTCGCGAGCTGCTCGGGACAACCGACCGATTGGCTGTCGCGATCTACGAGCACTGGGACGAGATGGTCGAGAACTTCCCGAACGGAGAGCGCGGGGTGAGCACGCGACGGAACTCGACACGGAAGTACAATCCCTCGAGGATCAAGCGGGAGCTCGAGGAGCGCGTCCCAACGGACCTGCTCAACCGTGATGGCGAGCTTCCGTGGGTCTCCATACACCGGGCGATGATGGCCGTCGCCAGCCTCTCGGGCGGCGAGCCGGAGCATCGACACGGGAGGAAGCACATCACCGGCGGGCTCTTCGAGTTTCACGAGCACCGTTCCCCGGACAACACCCAAGCTCGGGAGTATAAGGTCCTCGTCGAGACGTGACCCGCAACTCGCTACACCGTTGTAGCAAGTCAGCCCCCTCGGCTGGAGCGAGATCGGTGAAATCGCTCCGAAAGCCGTAGAGAGAATCAGCCACAAGCATCAGTCAAAAGGACGCTGATGCGCACGCCGCATTCTCTCTACGTGACGTAGCTATGGCCCCGCCCCGCCCTACCGCAGGAGGGCGGCGGCGTGGCTCCGCCGCGGCGCCGGATTTCGCTACGACGGTGGAGCGAAATTGGGCTACATCCGTGTAGTTTTATCGGGTTTCTGGAAGTTTGACAAAATCCGTGAGGGAATGGGATGGTTTAACAGGTCCAAAATGGAGGTCTCTCGATTAAGTGACCAATTTTCTCTGACACCTCATCGATCAAACCATCCAATAACCATCTCTCGTAGGGTCCATTTATTTGTTCGAAATCTATAACAGGACAACACCTAATATAGAAACTATCCCGTCGTTGTAACACCATGCTCGTCCCTCAGGCGGATTACGATATCCACGGCTTCTGCGAGGCCTTATTTACGGCCGACCAGTCCCGCCTGTTCGAAGGTTTCCATTACAACCACGTCAAGACCTACCTGTATACCACCGAGGCCGATGACTGGCTCCAATATTTTGAAGATGAATACTTCCAGGAGGACTTTGGAGACATCACAAAGCTCACTACTAGCTTCACGAAGCGGTCTGGTGAGATAGGCGAGGCAGTATTCTACGCAGTCTACTACGAGGACGACCTGCTGATAGTGTTCACCGCGGCAACCGAGAACGCAATTCACCAGACAATCGAACGCACTATTCTTGAGAGCAACTCCATTGTCGAGATTCCGGTTGTCCCGGCAGACTTCCAGAAGATGCATCGGAGGGTGCTGGATGAACACGAGGATACAAAGATCACCGAGTTCAAATCCCGTCGTATTCCAGACCTTGCCGACGCAGAAATCCGCCCTGACTACGATCGCATCATAGAATACAAAGCGGACGACGGGCGACAAGCCCTGAAGGAATTCGAACAGTACTACGGAGTTGTCCCGACCCGAATTCAGTATGAAAGCCCGGAGATAGAGTTTAAGATGGACACCTCCGGGAAATTTACTTTAAAAAAAGTGAATGGCAAGACGTTCAACCTGCTTTTCCAACTTATAGAGGAGGTGATGGAACACGTCCTCGACATCCAGGACGTAAGCGAGCGAATCAGATTTCGCACTGAATTCCGTCAATCAGGAGACCTCAGCATCCAGATTCCAGATATAACGGCCGGAGAGATAGAGTTCAAGAAGGAGTTCAACCGGCTGATGGCAGAGGAGTTTATGGAGCGGGCGGCGAACCAGGATGAAATTCCGTTTTCGTTTACCGACGTCTCACTCCAAGCAGGTTCTCTCGATTATTCTGCGACTGTCACCGACGAAGCGCGGAACGCGTTTTTCAACATATCCGCGACTGAGAACTCGATGACAATAGTTCCGAAGCATAACTGTGCGTCTCCCAGCATCATCCAGTTCTTTCAACTTATGACGCACACCGTGGACGAGTCCGCTGACATCACACTGTTCGACAAGGAGGCAGCGTATGGCCCACGGGCCTCCTGATATGAATGGTCAATATTGATCCTCCTGAAGATCTGCCAGACCACTGGCACACCGATTTTCGTTCATATTATCTCGAATGTATCCAGAAACGGTACGACGAGTACGATGAGAAATCTCATTTAGACGATCTCCAAGACGGTATTCTGAAACAGAAGGAGCACCGAAAGTTGGTGAATCTTTGTGTTTTTCCCTTCAACAACGAGCCGTCGCCGGCCGGGTTCAAGTTCGTGCGGGCTGACCCGCTGGCGGAGCTGAATGAGGAGTTGGAGGAGGTGGAAGAGACCGTGTCGAATTTTGACTTCATGCTGTGGGATTTCGACGGTCACGCTATCTTCGGTGAGGCCAAGGCGAGCATTAATCAGGGGGCAAAAAGTCTGCTAAACGATGTACAGGAACAGATAGATCTCGTGGAGGAATATATGGATGAGTACATCGTTGGGAAATATATAGGGGTTGAACCGGATAGAACCGAGTATGTAATTGCCACATATGCCGGTGATGCGGGGGAAATCACGTTGGCCGCGATAAGTGGTGGTTTCGAGATTATCACTTGGTCCGTACATCAGATGGAGAAGAACATTTCGGTGAACACTGAACTACCCGCTGAGGACGATATCCCGGATGACGAAGATAACGACGATGTTCGCAATCGAATACTTCACTCTAAGCAGGCGCTGAACAATGCATTGGGACGTGCGGAATCCAGGGAGGGTAGTTTCAACGTGTTCCCGGAATCCCATCCTGTGTCGAAGCTGAGAGCCCTCACGACGGCTAAGATCAAGGAGGAGGGGTTCTGCTTCGTGAATCTCGATGATTTGGTGGAAATCATCGACGGCGAGATGCTGTACCTTGACAAGTCGGAGTGCCAGGAGGTCGCGGAGGATATAATTGACTTGGGACAGAGTATCGACTTCCTCACCTATTACGAGGATCATCCTGCAGACTACAAAATTAAATCGCGATATACCAACGATGAAGGCCTGTCTCAGACGCTGGAACGGAAGTGGAAACAATATCGGGTTGAGCGGAGAATAAAAGGATATCAAGAGTACTGTTACCAGTTGGCCTCGGAGAAATTGGACGAGCAGGCTCAGTTGGGTGATTTTGCATAGCTGGATTGAGACATTTCCGGACAAGCCCAAGACCTCTATTTCGTAATATCAATATATCTATGAATCAACTACTCTTCATCTTCTTGAGCTTTGATCGTAAGTGTTCGGAACAATGACTCAACTAGCGTTTCCAATCGGCCGCGGACTGCGTCAACATCGTCCCGGCGAGTCTGGCCAGATTTATGGTGAGCCACCCATCTACGCTCCAGTCGGTTGGTCGAGTTGATGACCGAAATTGTCTTCTGATCCACGTCAGCGTGGCGAATCAGTTCATTAACGATGCTGTGTTCTCCCCCGGCCAGGTAATAATTAACACCATCGCGTTCCTTCTCAATAATATCGATACCCGTCTCGGCTTCGAGAAACGTGATTGCAGCCCATTCTATCGCGTGGATATACATTGTTAGGGCCGGAAACCAGAGGGAATATCGATAGCAGCTATCGCCATCTCGTGCGTGACTGACCAACTCGTCACCATATTTCGTTTCGTCGAGATATTGCATTATTCCGGTTGGGAAGATTATCCCACTTGGTGTCGGTGAGGATTCAGCCGCCGGTCCCGGAATATATCTCTGCGCCTTGTCGATAAGCTGGCCAGCTCGTCCTGGCCCCCAAGGGTAGGCCTCACCACATTGGTAGCAATAACGCTTCGCTTGCCATCGTGTTTTCGAGCCGTCCGACTTAGAATATCGCCTAACGGGTATTGGCGCGTTACACTCAGGACATTGGCGAAAAACGGGCTGACCGCAATCATCGCAATGAGGTATTGCCGGCAAGTCCTCTGAGGAGTCATGAACGTATTTCACGTGCTCATTGACACAAACTGCACCAAACTTCACTTCAGCCATTTTTCGATCTATTCACACGCCAGTCGGGATATAAACTAAATCTGTCGTCATCATGAGCCGGCGAACCCACTGACACGAACATCATCATTCCACAAGTCCACTCACCGTCTGATCACATGGGCGTAAATTCGCTCGGTCGTCGCCACCGACCCATGACGGAGGCGGAGACTGACCTCCTTTAGTTTGGCATCACCCTCAACAAACATCCGGTAGAACACGCTGTGCCGAAGGGTGTGCGGTGTGACGTCACCGGGCGACCCGGTTCCCCCTTCCGCCAACCGTGGCTCGACTTCAGCCTCGAGAGCCAACCGGCGAACAACGTTCCGCACCTGCTCAGTCCCCATACGGTCGGATTTCTGGGACGGTAGGAGGGCCTCCGAATCCTTCCACCGACCGTTGAGATAGTGACGGAGCAGCCGAGCAGTCCCGAGCTCGCGCGTCAGGTTCAGCGGCGCCGGATCGGGAGCCGTCCCGTTCGGCGGGGCCTTCTGGATCTCGCTCCGCAGGTAGACGTACGGCTCGTCATCGTCGAGGAATACGTCGTCGACGTCGAGGCCGACCAGCTCGCCTACGCGAAGACCGAGATCGTACATCAACAGGACCGCCACCTCGTTGCGCAATTGGAGGTGAGGCGCAAAGACGTCGGTCGCCTCGAGGAGCTGGTCGATCTGGTCGGGCAGCAGCCACGTCCTGGCCAAAACTTTGTTTTCCTTCACGAACACCTCTGGTTCCGGTCTTCATATTTAAAGGATGAACCCAAGGACGGCCTGAAACTGGGGATTCTTCCCCAGGAATCCATAGTTCCACTGAACGAGTAGCACGCCCCCGTCCCGGCAGATACGCTCGAGGAGAAAGTGTGATTGATACTTTCTATTCATTGATACTTTTCGTGACCGCCGAGGAAGGGAAAGCCATGTACGATGACTCTGAAACGGGTCGGAACTCACCCGAGCCCGCGCAGAAACTCCTCTACCACGCGACCGGCAAGCTGTATCGATATCTCGCAGGCTTCGCCGGCGAGGATCCAGACGAGGTCGAGAAGGCGTACCACGACAGCCTGAATGAGATCACTGCCGGAGCGGATCCGGTATTGATCGGCGATGCCATTGGCCAGGGTATGGGGCTGGGGTTCTCCCTCGCCGAGCGGCGTCGCGCGCTCCAGCGGTACCACGACGAGCTCGTTCGTCGCGAACTCGCACCACCGGCTTACGACGCCGAGCGCATCGAGGACGAGGTGGGCGACATTTCGAGCCTCAGGGTGCTGGTCAGCGAACCCGATTGTCAGTTCTTCATAACCACCGTCGACGAGCCGGGGCTCCTAGTCAGGACACCCGGGGGTGGCGAGGTGGAGATTCCGCTCGAGTTCGAACCCAGGGCGGTGGAACCTGTCGAGTCAGGCGAGACGGTCAGCGAGGTGGTCGTCCGGTCAGCGGGCTGGTCGTCACCAGAGGAGGATTCAGGAGACCACGCTGGCCAGCCCGATCAAGAAGCGGTCGACGAACGAGATGAGGATCGCGGTGGTACAGAGATCGAGAACTTGGATGCCGCTCGCGAGGTCATTCTCGATGAACCCAAACGGGCGATGGCCGCCGCTGAGGGTAGCGACGCTCACCTCTTCCGGTTGGCGGGTACGCTCATCGAGCGATACTCATCCGTCCCCTTCGATCAGGCGCCCGATTTCATCTACGAGGCCATCCGACACGTCGGGTTGGACGTCCTCGAGGAGCGATGCGACGAAATCAATGACGAAGACGAGGACCTGGACGAACCGGAAGAAACGGCCCAGCGTGACGAAGATATCGAATAGATGGTACGTGAGCACTCAGTGGGCGGGTGGTGATTGCCGATGCGGGTCGCCGTGCAGGTGTTCGCCCTGGCCGAACCCGACCTCGAGCGAACGCTAGATGCGTATGCAGCCTGTGAGGTTCCGGTGTTCGTCTCGGACATCCAGTACCAGGCCTGTGTCACGCCTCGATCGACGGTGGGTGCTAGTGCACCCCTCGACGATGGGACCGTCACGAAGCTCCGAGAGATGCTCGCCAACGACGTCACCGCGGCACGACAGCACCCGATCTTCGAGCTCGTCGAAACGCCGCCGGGCAAGCTCACCAGCCGAAACGAGGCTCACCAAGAGGCGGTTCGGGATGGGGCCGATGTCATCGTCGCCGGTGACGGCGACGCTCCACCCGTCGACGAGACGTACCTCGATCGGCTCCTCACGCCGTTCTCGACTGAGAACGCCATCGCGACCAACGGCTTCTCGAAACCCCGTACGGTTGGGGGCTGGTTGGTCCAGCCAGCCCGTCGCGTTGATCTCATGTGGAGGAAGCCCCTCTATGGCCGGTCGTCAGCCTTCGTTGCGGATGGCTGGAAGATGGCTGGGCCGTATCAGGTGGAAGATCTCGACCAGTCCGACATCGTCACCGTCCGTCGCGAGGAGGAGTTCGCGTTCCGACGCCGACTCGAGGTACTCGGTCCCGTCATCGACGTCGAGGAGGCGCGAGTCTATAACGACAACCGGCGTTTGAGCTGCTCGTTGGACCGGGGATTCAACCGGTTCGGCCGACCGATGACAGACTACTGTGGCCAGATCGGTATCGAGTCGTTCCAGACGAAATAGAAGGCTTGTTGGTCACATCGAATACGTCATTTGAGGTCAATCCACCAACAAATATATTGAGCCAAACAGCGTCTCCGAATGTAGTCATGCACGACTTGACAGGCTTTCAGCGGGACTGCCTCGTTATCATCGCGGGGCTCGACGAGCCGAAAGGATTGGCGATCAAAGACGAACTCGACGCGTACTACAGCTCTGATGTGAATCACGGTCGATTGTATCCGAACCTCGATACGTTAGTGGAACACGGACTGGTCGAGAAGGGGAAGATCGACGACCGAACGAATTCCTACGAGCCGACCGACGAGGGAGCCACGGTCATCGCTGACCGAATCGAGTGGGAGAATCAGTACGTGGAGTCGTAGAAGAGGAAGCCCAGAAAGGGGCTTCCCTGGAGCATGGGGGAATGCAACGTGGGGGGAACGTTGCGGGCTGATTATTCCGGGGCGAGCCTGAAAACCTTCGCCTAGGAGGCTGAAAGTAGAGCTCGATTGTCCGTTGGTTCCTGCCGAAAGGGTTGGGTCCTAGGGGTGGTCGTCGATCCAGGCCTATGCGTCGACAACGTGGCCGCATCCAAGGATAATCTCGTCGGTTTCATTTACCTGGACAACTCCAGGTGCCGCTCTACAGAGCGGACAGCCTTCATCCTCGATGAGATCGAGCACGGTTTGGAGCGTTGGTTTCCCGAGGATCATAACACGTCAAGGGACAGTCTCGATTCATCGATGGTGAATCTAAACTGCCCCTCTTTCGTACATAAACCCTTACACGATTTGGAGGATCAAATCCAGTACCCTATTCACCGTGTCGGATGGTCCGAAGTTGACCTGTTCAGATGATGCGCTCGGAGAACCTTTTACCTGCCAGCTGACGAACGTCGTGCCATGAGTACGGCCGCCGGGAACGGTTTGGATATGAGTCGGCTGTCTCCCGATCCGGACGCCCACCGCCTCGCCCAGGACATGATCCAGCGCGATGAGGTCATGCGGACCATCATCTCGGAGACGCTCGAGTCAGGCCGACAGGGTGAGCTCACCGAGAGCGGTCGGTCGGTGTGCGGGACGGCCCGTCAGCCGCTGCCGCCGATCCTCCGGCAGTTCGCTCGCGTGACGCTCCCGGCCTGTCCGCGGACCGTTGGTGGGACCTGGCACAGTCACGTCACCCGCGATCAGTTACTCGGCCCGGAGAACAGCCTCCCGGATTGGGCCAACGTCGCCTTCGGCGTCATCGACGTGAGCATCGTCGTCGGTGTTGAGCGTTCGGAGGTCGTCATCGGCTCATCCGAGCGCTCGGTCATGCAGCACGAGCTTCAGCAGGTCCTCGGAACGGAGGTGAGAAGCGTCGATGAGGTTGTCGACGTCATCATGAACGGCGATGTCGGAGATCCGGCGACCGCGCGGGCACGGCTTCGTCAGCAGCTGAAACCGCTCGTCTTCGAGGTCGACACGGCGTTTCCCGATCTCGCCGAAGAGATTCGGGACGCGTTCGCGTCCCTCTCGAGCCTCGATCCTGTTGACGAACGCATTGCGATGGTGGCGGCGTGTCCGATGTACGGGCTTCAAAGTCGTGAGTCACGAGCCGTCGCTAGGCTGGGTTCGTTCGGTCAGTTTCGGTCGCTGGCCAGGGCCAACGCGGAGGACATGAGACGGCTTTCGAAGAAGGCGCTCCCACCGGATGACGTCGACCTCCGTTCGCAGGCTTGGGCCACGGGCATCGGCGTCTTCGTCTCGCAGATGCTCGCGGGGTTCCTTTCCTGAGTTCTTGCCCGCCGAATGGAGATACCCCCAGCTCCTTTTACTGCTTTCAGGGAAGTTCGATCAGTATCTACCGTTGCCGCGTAGCAACAGTCGGAAGGGACCGATCAGTTTCGGACGACGTTCGTCGCGCGGGGGCCCTTGGGAGCCTGTTCGATGTCGAATTCTAGTTCCTGTCCCTCTTCGAGATCCGGACCATCGATCTCGTCCATGTGAAAGAAGACGTCATCGTCGGAGTCTTCCGTCGAAATGAAACCGTAACCGCCTGATTGGTTGAAGAAATCAACCGTACCGTTTACCATTGCAAACGAACGTAGTATCCCGCCACGGTTAACCCTTGTGAGGGTGGTGGTACCACGAGGGTGCGCCGCTTGATCTCGGGGCACCCCGAGATGCATCTCGAACTGGAACGCATCGTCTAATCCGGCAACGTACGCGAATCGGGGTTGTAGAATGCCCGGCGTGATCCGAGCAGCAACAGCTATCGGGTCGTTCTCGCAGGCCGAACATTACACTGCACGCTGGAGCTCGCTACGTTCTCGACGAGCGCTTTCGTCACGAGATCCGGCCGAACGAATCGTCGCTACTCGGCCGTCTCGTCGCAGCGTGGACAGGTGGCTATCCCGTCACGCAGCAGTGTCCTCGACTTCGGCGCCGGGAGCATTCCGCTTCACGCTCTCGATGGCATCCCACACGCCACTCCGGCTCGCGTACCCCTCGCCACTGCTTGCGAGCACGTTCCCGTTCCGATGGCGGAGTCGCCAGCGGTGCTCGTCGCCCTCGTCAACGTAGATCTCGAACGCCGCCTCGCCGATGTCGATCAGATCGGCGTCGGGCATGAACCGCCGAACCCGTTCGACGGCCTCCTCGGCACCCTCTCGGGACTCATACTGGCCGCTATCGGCCTTGACGAGGGCGTCGCCGCCGGCCAGTCGCCAACGGTATCCCCCGTCCTCGTCCTCGTACACCTCGATGTCCATCTCATGGATGCCCTCGCGGAGGCGGTCGACCGCCCGACGCGCACCGCCGCGGTTCGCATACCCCTCGCCGCTGCCCGCGAGGATGTTGCCGTTCCGATGGAGGAGGCGCCATCGCCACTCATTCGCCGCATCGCGGTAGATTTCGATGGCGGTCGGATCCGGGTGGAGATACTCCGCCGGGCCGACGGACGCCCGGAAGCCTTCGACCGAATGCTCAGCTCCGCCACGCGAGGCATAGCCCTGCCCACCGTGGGCGATCATGTTACCGTTATCGTGACGGAGCCGCCAGCGGTACTTGCCTCCCTCGTCCTCGTAGAACTCGAAGGTGGCCTGGCTCTCGACCCCATCGGCGAATATGAACCCGTCACTGGATCCCGCCTCGGGGAGGTCGTCCTCGCTTTCGACGTGGAGCACTGTCGCGCCGAGGGCGTCGCGCCGCACCGCTTGCATGGCATGCTGGGCGGCGTTGCGCGTGGCATGGCCGTCACTGCTGCTCGCGATGATCCCGCCGTCCTGGTGACGGAGCCGCCAGCGCCAGGACCCACCGTGGTCCTCGTAGAGTTCGAACTGAGACTCGCTGGAACCGTGCTCGCCGAGGATGGCCGCCAGGTCGGCCTCGTCAGATTCGGTGTCAGACTGGCTGGCTTGGAGCTCGTCGACCTCGGTCTGGAGTTCCGTGTTCCTGGATTCAGACGCCGCGAGGGTGCTCCGGAGTTCAGCGATTTCGGCACGGGAGGCCGCCTCGCGGTCATCCGAGGCAGCGTCCGACTCCCGCTTCGCGACGGCAGCGTCATCTCTTGCCGCACTAGTAGCGTCTTCGGCGGTCTCGGTCCGCTGTTCCGCGGCGCTCAGGGCGACGTCGCGGCGGTCGGTCGCCAGCGGAACGATACTGCCGGCGACGCCGATGATGGCGAGTCCGGCGATATACGTTACGATGACGGCCGAGTTACCCGTCGTGAGTGACCACCCGTCGGGGAAGACCCACACGAACCAGGCGATGGCGGCGATGGCGAGGGCCAGCCCGACGCTGACGAGGGTCGTCGCCATCTTGCGGAGTGGAAAGCGCAGGACCGCACCGGCCATAAGCAGGGTAGGTGCCAGAGCCGCGAGCGCATAGCCGACCCCGCGGCTCATCGTCGCCGGGGCCGTCATATAATATATGAGGAGTCCAAGGAACCCCAGGACGACGCCGGCGAGAAATGCCCAGTAGCCCATCACCTCGTTCGCGTTGGTCGCGTCCCCGATGCGGTCCTCGTAGATCGATGCCAGTGGCCCGCCCGCGGTTGACTGTGCCATGAGTCTAGCAGGACGCCGATCCGGATATCCGGCGTGCTTGGTCAGCCAAGTTTGTTATACGCTCTCACAATCGCGTCGTCGACCGTTACGCAGAGCCCTGTCCCAGACGGAGGACGACGGTGGTTAGGACGTGACGGACACGTGGTCACACCAACCGGATGAGACGTGGTGGGGGAGCCATCACGCACTTGGGCGACCACGAACGAGAGGAACGAGCAGTCAGCAGTCGTTCGATATTCGAGCCGACGGATGGCTGAAAGCGGCTGCCAAACGTAACTGGGACATCATTGGAACCAGCGAGTACTGCGGAACCGCAATGGAGCCGCATGGACGTCACCCGATTGGGCCCGCGGTCAAGCCTACTGAATCTTCGTCCGTTGCGGTTCCTCATCTCGCTCAATGAGGAAGAGGGTGCTGGTGACGAGGTTGCGTATCGCCCGGCGGAGTCGTTCGGTCACGGCCTGATCCGTGATACCGAACTCGGTCGCGAGTGCCTGGGTCGACGTCTGCCGAGGGATCGAGTAATACCCCGTCTCAACCGCCCGGGCCAGGGTGAAGCGTTGTGGGGCGGACAGCCCGTACCAGGGCCCCGCACCGGGCTTGGTCGGATTGTATAGTCGCTTGACGTCGATCGGAATCTCGTGGGAGGTGCAGTGTTGCTGAAACGTCGATAGGGCATCGTGGCTCGGGAACCGGAGCTCGAACGACCACGTCTCGGCGACCCCCCGGGCCTCCAGCAGATTGGCTTTTGTCTCGATCAATCCCGCGAAGAACGTGTCGTCCGAGATGTCCCAATCCAGCGCGTACAGGACTTCGCCGTCATGGGTGCTGATGACGTCGATATCGCTCACTGCCGCGTGGCCACTGACGGAATCCTCGAACCCGTTTTCCTCCCCGTGGACGCGGAAGAACGGGACCGTGCGCTCCCCCAAAGGCACCATGGTCTCTAAGACCACGCTGGTGTCGCCTTCCATCACGAGGATGCGGCCCAGTTCGAACTGCTGGGATGGAAGGGCCACATCGACGATGACGGCCATTGTGAAGCGTTCTCACGGAGCCCGTATAAGGCTGGCTTACCACCACCCGACACCGACCTTGGTGTACCATGCAAAAGTACACACCTTTCCCCACAGGAGCCTAAGCGATGGTACGGACAAGCCAAACTGGTCTCGATCGGACCCCGTACCGAAGGCCCGTCCAGGCCATGGTTCGCAACATACCCATGTCACTCCCTGACCGAGATATCACGACGGAAGCCGAGTTCGATTCAGCCCTCCAGTTGCTTCTTCTCTCTGGGTTCGATAACGGACTCGATCTCCGAGGCGCCTGGGAATATCGTAACGGCCAGGCCTATCCGGATCTGGAGGTCATCGTCGCGGAACTAGCCAAGCAGAGCTAACCACGCTCCGTAACCGATGCTCGTTTCTCGATTCTGAGTTATGCCACCGTGCCTCCAATTTGGGCTCCGACAATCGGGAACACGCCACCTCATCCGCACGCCCGACGTATCAGGTGTATATAGTCGCGAATCAACCGCGTGCTGGGTCGAGCCACGTACGCCGCCGTATTTGCGGCGATTGGTACTGGAGGTTGTTCGGTCGGAGTTCGGCGAGCAGTGGAGCTGCGGTCGGTGCGCTCATTGGTTCCTCGATCGACGAGCGGCGTGCGTCGCCGGTTTCCATCTCACAACGGGTCGAGGAAGAAGTGAACGAATGGGTCAGCCAGCCTCGTTCATAAACTCAGTACTCGTCCCTCTAGCGGCTCTAGGTGTTGGAGCCGACCGACATCAGCCGGTGGTCGATTCGGCGCGTTCCCGGGCGAACTGGTCGAGGACGATCTTCGTCCCACCAAGGACGACCGGGCCGATGAACAGACCCACCACCCCGAACACGATGATACCGCCGAAGATTCCAACGGTGATGACCGCAACGTTGAGGGCTCCGCTCCGGTTAATGATCGCTGGTCGAAGATAGGAGTCCGAGGTACTGACCACCGATCCGATAACGAAGATCACGAGCGCCTGGTCGGGGCGCCCTGTTCCGAGCAGGTAGATCGACACCGGAATCCAGACGCCAAACGCCCCCACCAGCGGGAGCAAGCAGAGGACGAACGTCGCCACCGTCAGGAAAACGACCCCGGGCATGCCGACGAGCACCAATCCGATCCCGAGCAAGACGGCCTGAATCCCGGCGACGGCGGCGTTACCGACGACGGACGCCCACATGAGGTCGTCGAGTTCCCCAATCAGTTCCCGCTGTATATCATCGGCAATGGGGACGACAGCCCGCAACCAGGCGAACAGTCGTTCCCCGTCCCGCAACAGGACAAAGAGTACGAAGGTCGTCACGGTGAGGCCGATCAACACACCTGGCAGGCCACCGATAGCAGTCATCGCCCCGGTGGCCAGACGATCCATCCCAATCGTAATTGGCCCATGATAGGTAGCGGACAACAGGTCAAGATCGACAACATAGCCATTGGCGGCCATTCGGTCCTGAATAACGGCCTGACTGAACGCTCCCGCTTGGATGGCGCTGAGTAGCGCCAGTCCCTCCTGGATGGCCGTCGTGACGATGTACGCGACGAGAGCGAGCAGGAGCAATACCGAGAGCGAGGTGAGGGTGATGGCAGCCGAACCTGCGCTCACGTGCTGTTCGAGTCGCCGCTGGGCGGGCGCGAGAACGTAGGCGAGGACGATTGCGAGCATAATGTAGGGGAGCTGCGTGAGCACGATGAGGGCGGTGAGAACGCCGCTCATCGCTGCCAGTATCGATAATCCGACCCGGTCCGAAGGCCAGCGCGGCTGGGAACCCTGCGGTGTCATTGGGGTTCTGAGAGATCCGCTATCCGTGGGGGTCGTGGGTGGTTCCGGATTACCCAACGAGAATCTCGTAGGTAGCGTCCAATCTCTCGCATACCGGTGCCTGGACCATGGACCGCTATCAACGCGCCTCTGAAGACTCGATTGCTTGGTCCACCATGTTTGTTATTTGTTCGACGCTGAGCCGGCAACCATCACGCGACGTTGGAGGCGATAGACGTGGAACGCGGGGCTAGAGGCATGGGGTGGGCTGGCAGACGAGGTCGGACAGGTGGTCGAGTGATCTCGAGGGCGGTGCCGGCCCCCTGAAGGGGTGCTGGACGCGTGTTCTATCAGGAAGGTCCGAAGAGGTGAGCGGTCCCCTCCTTCACTTGGAGTTACCGCGGTGCCGAACGCACCCACTGTATCGTACAGGCATTGCCACGATCTATCACAATCACGGTATCGGGGATCTGATGGATACAATGCGCATAGGTTGTAGATTCGCCGCGCAGATTACCACGTGTCGTCCTATTGCTCCGAACCCGTAACTCCGCCAGTTCATGGGAGAGCAATCACTACGGTATTGGCACCCCAATCGAGCTCCATGAGCGTCCTCCTCGAGTTCACGATTCCGGCCCACGCGTTCCATCTGGGTGAAGTACTCTCGGGCCACCCCGAGATGCATCTCGAACTGGAACGCATCGTCCCAACAGGTAACATGGTGATGCCGTTCGTCTGGGCGACTGGCACCGACCACGAAGCCTTCAAACGCAAGGTACGCGACCATCCCGACGTCGAGGAGCTGCTCGTCCTCGACATCATCGGCGACAACGCCCTCTACCGCATCAAGTGGGCCGACGGGACACACGATCTCATCAAGGGCGTCTCCGACACCGATGCGACAGTCATGCAGGCCAGCGGCAACAGCGACTGGACGTTCCGTCTCAGATTTCCCGATCACGATAAGCTCTCACAATTCCACAGCTACGTTCTCGACCGGGACATCCCGATCCACATTGAGCGGACCTACACGCTTTCCGAAACGACAGAACGAGGCCACCGGTTCAACCTCACCGTCGAACAGCGGGAAGCGCTGGTCCTAGCACTCAATCGTGGCTACTTTGAGACGCCCAGCGCGGTGAGCCTCGACGAACTCGCCCATGAACTGGATATCTCGCGGCAGGCCCTCTCGACCCGGATCCGCCGCGGCAACGAGAAAATTCTCAACGGGGAGCTGATATCCCCGCCCGATAGGTTCGGATAGCGCCGCGTATTTAAACCCATTGACTGGTCAATCCAAAACTGATATTAGATGGGGATGAGGCCACCGGTCAATGCGAGTCAAGCCCTCCGTTCGCAGGTTTTTAGTGGAGCTAGCGAATCAGTTTCGACGGCCGTTGTTCGACACGTTTGGAGTTCTGCAGGTATCGAGCATCTCTTGTTGAGATGGACGTGGACGATTTGCTGAAGACGTTGAGTCACCCGGTTAGACGAGAAGTCATCCGGTATTTCGAGGAGCGACCAGATCAGACAACGGCCTCGCTCGAGGAACTCGTTGCCCATCTTGAAAGCCTAGACCCGAGGAATACGAGTGACGGGCTCTGGAAGACGTTGTACCAGGTTCACCTCCCAACACTCCAATCTCAGGGGTGGCTTGCGTTCGACACCGAACGCGAGACCGTTTCCTACTATGGCAACGAGGAGGCTGAAGCGTTGATATGGGAAGTATACGCCATTTTCAAGAAGTAGCCGCCTCCGGGAATCTTGTGGTCATATGGGTCGATCGTCTCATTTTCGGCACGTCAATATTTCATCAAGTATATAGCTCAGTTGAGGTGTATATCCGCACCTGCTCCGCGGTGATGACGACCTGATGGTCCCAGATGCGGGTACTCAGATACACCGGGCGATCGGAGTTCCATTGGATTGCCTCGAAGACCTCGGGGTTGACCCAGTCGGCGAGTTGGGTCGGTTCATCGAATACGTCGATGTTTGCAGCAAGGAAGGCGTTGACTACTGCCTCACTTATCTCCTCCCCACTGCTGAGTGAGTACGACACTAAGAGGGTGAGCTCCCCTTCATTCAGCAGTGGTAGGTGGTTCATAATGGATTACACATATCCCATTAATAATAAATAATGGTTGTTTTAACGCTATGATGAGTTTTGATTATCCGAGTGAACAGATGGACATAATGGAAATTATGTATATGATAGTCTATTGAATCTATAATCTGGCCATCACATCAATTTTGATTGGACTTTTAAGGAAATCACAAACCCAACTCTCCATTTTTACTGTACCGACAGTGGTCTGAGCCATGAACATCGCCGGCCGCGTTCGTCTCCGCGAAACGGGACGGTTCTCGATCCCGGCCGATCCGGCGACTTAGGGAATCTTTACTCGGTTGAGGAGTTTCATAGACTCATAATAAGGATCTGAGTCGCCTTCGCGTATTAGATCCCTCGATGAATCAGCGATTCCGACCGAGGTTCACGCCAACAGTTATAACGATGATATAAGTTGATGCGGCCGGATCAAAGATTTCGGCCGCGGCTCCCCGGGAAGCCGCTGCTGATCGTGGGAGAATCACTACTTCGAACTTAGTGCCGGCTTCGCCATTGTCGTTATTTGGACCTCCCAATCGGGAACCTTCGGGTCGTCGTGCTCGAGGGAGTACCCCCCATTGCCGACCACTACCCCGTTACTGAATGCCTCGGTGATGAGAACGTCGAGGTCTCGTCGAAGCTCCTCCTTCGTCGAAGCACCGTCATATGGTAGCATAACTGAGCCATCATGCCAACGGCCTTAGACGTATGGCATTCATATCGATGGTTGATACGTTCAGCGAGGGTTATTCGACCAGTTGCCCCTCGTTACCTCCAACGTCAGCTCACCCCTGAGACGAACGGAACGCTGCAGCGGCGTCAGGCTCGCGGGAGGTTCGCCGCAGGCGGGCCCCTGGCGCTCGACGTTGGCCGACTCCTCGCGGAGCGCGTCTTACCAGCCGTTCCATCAATCGTTCGACGCACCTGTCGCCGTCGTTGAGTCGATCCGAAGCTGGCCGCTTACGGGCCTCGTAACGGCGGACTCGGGACCAGGAGAAAGCGGTGGTGTTCGACCGCCGGTGGGGGTACGAGGAGCGCCGCGAGGTAGCGTTCTATCAGTAAATGCCCATCGCCCCGATCTGCTCCTGATAGCGGTTCCGGATGGTGACCTCGGTCACCTGGGCGACATCGGCGACCTCGCGCTGGGTCCGCTGCTCATTACACAGCAGGGAGGCCGCGTAGATGGCGGCCGCCGCGAACCCCGTCGGCGACTTCCCAGAGAGCAGGCCCGCCTCCGTCGTTGTCCGGATGATCTCGTTGGCCTTCGCCTGGGCCTCCTCGGTGAGGTTGAGCGCTGACGCGAACCGGGGGACGTACTTCGTGGGATCGACGGGCTGCATCTCGAGGCTGAGTTCCTGGGCGACATACCGATAGGTTCGGCCGATCTCCTTGCGCTCGACTCGGGAGACCTCGGCGACCTCGTTGAGGCTGCGGGGCAGTCCTTCTTGACGACACCCGGCATAGAGTGCCGAGGTTGCGACCCCTTCGATGGAGCGACCACGGATGAGGTCCTCGGTGAGCGCCCGCCGGTAGATGACGCAGGCGACCTCACGGACCGACCGGGGCACGCCGAGGGCGCTCGCCATCCGGTCGATCTCGGAGAGGGCGAACTGGAGGTTTCGTTCGCCGGCATCCTTCGTCCGGATACGCTCTTGCCACTGGCGAAGCCGGTGCATCTGGGATCGCTTCTCGGCTGAGAGCGAGCGGCCGTACACGTCCTTGTCCTTCCAGTCGATGGTGGTCGTCAGGCCCTTGTCGTGCATCGTCCGGGTGGTTGGCGCGCCCACCCGCGACTTGCTCTGGCGCTCCTGGTGGTTGAACGCCCGCCACTCCGGCCCGGGGTCGATCTGTTCGTCCTCGATGACGAGTCCGCACTCCTCGCAGACGATCTCCGAGCCAGCACCGCTCTCGACGAGCCTGCCGGACTCACATTCCGGACACTCGCTGACCCGCTTCGCATCGTGCTCCCGCGCCTGTTCCCGCTCGTCGCTGGTCACCCGACGGAGTCGTCGCACCCCTCTCATTCACGGGCGTGGACGGGTAACCCTTCCGAGCAGCGTGAGTTACACCGCCGCTGCTGAACTTATGTTCTGAATATCACATCGGTTTTTGTCCACGTTTTAGAATATCACAACCTCCCGCCGCACCTTTTTCCCCGTACCAAACGTGGTCACGGGCATGAGCATTGCCGGCTTCGATCGTCTCCGCGAATCGGGGCGATTCTCGACCCCGGCCGGTCCCGCGACTCGCGAAGAGCTCCGTGCCTCCAGCGAAAATGGATCAACTACCGTCCTCCAGCGCCCCTGCCCCGACTCGCAGTACTGTGTGAAGCAGCTCGAGCTCGTGGACGTTGACGTACCATCGGGCGACATCGATCCGGGCGCCGAGGTCTTCATCACGGTCCGACTCGCGAACCACGCCCAGGCCATCTACGCGACCGATCCCGACCGCTGTGACAACCAGGCCAACCCCTGTCAGCCCCACGGCTCGACCGCGGGTTACTGCGTGGAGCTCATCACGCGTCCGGAGTGGGCGTCCGTCCAGGCTGACCAGACCTGCGTTAACCTCGCGCTCATCCCGCCCAACCGGAAGGACGTGACCGTCCCGCTCCCGGCGCCGGGCAGCGAGGGTAATTTCGACGTGGCGACGCGGCTGGAGCTCGCTGCCTCTGGGGAAAGCACCCAGGAGATCGTCAAGACCATCTCCTACCGGGAGGGCGGATCCACGACGCCTCCACCGCCCGGTGGGGAGGGCGGAAAGGACGGATTCCTAAAAGAGGCGACCGCGCTGGTCGGCGCGATCGGGGCGACACTTGCGATTCTGGTGGTGCTTGTCGGATTGGTGGCTATCTCATAGGACCTGAGACTTAGGTTTCTACTGAGCAATCTTTCATAAATCCAGAACTAAGATCGTGCAAGACTCAACGCACAAGTCGAGCAAGGAAGTTCTCTTCACTCGGGGTCTTCGTACTGGAACTGACGGAATTTCTCGGGATATCGTGGATCCGCTGGTGTGATAATGTCCACGTCTAATAGATGCTGCACTCTATCAACCGGCATGAACGCTGGCGCAGACATGACCTCTTCAAGTACCTCATTCTCTTGAGTTTCCACTTTCTCAAGAACCAATTCCAAGTGTTCTTTGAGACCTTCTTCTGGAATTGCGTCCCAGATTAAGAGTGAACAGAGAGTAGTGATTAAGTTCCCAATCACACGTGTGGAGAGCTGTCCGTGGAGATTCACGTTTCGCTGATCAGCCACAACGCGTAGAAAATGGTTCGTCGTCTCAAGTTCCTCCTCGACGATGTCTTCTACTCCAGCCATGTTTGCGTACAACATCGCTGGGTCGTATCTACCAAGATTATCGATTAGCCCCAAGGTCTCCTTGGTGGGGTCCCGGGCTACGTGATATCTCCATATTTGAAGTTTGTCGTGATACGTGACCTCACCTTTCACAGTCGCCTGGGTCGGATGCCATGGACTTTCGACGGAAGAGATGACTTTGCCCTCTGTACTCGACAGGTCTTCGCAATGCACATTGATAAGCCCTTCAAGGATGGCGAATCCCGTGGTAGCAGCGTATCTATCCGGAAGTACACTAAGATGTTCGAGGCTTGGGTTCCCCCAATCTACGACGTCCCATGCCTCCTCCCACGAGATTCCCTTTCCGCCTATTTCCGTGCTAATCCCTTCTCTCGTATAGAATATCCTTGAATTGATGTGTCGTTGTTTAAACAGCATGAAGTGCACGAGGGATAGATACTCGCGAACAACATCTTCGAAGTCGCTATCTTCGGAAATCGGATGTTCCACGGCTACTGCGGCCGTCCAGCCCCAGTAGTTGAAATGATCATAGGAAATTCGGGGCGGAGAAGTCATGAACACTGCATCGGATAGATATCTCGGGAAACGAAGCAGATCACCATGCGATAATTCGTAAACGTCATCCCAGCGATTTAGCAGATGGGTATCTGGGTCTATGAAGTGACCTTCTGGGTCGAAGTCCTCATCAACCCTCAGCCGTCTACTCTGTCGAAGAAGGTGCTCTAAGTTTGCCTCGAAATCGGGCGGTGAATACGAATCCTTCATTGGATTATTGTCCTGGTGGGGAAATTCATTGAACAAGTCACACTTTGGACATTGCACCACATGAATTTCCGTGTCGATTTCCTCCATCTCATCCAATTTTGCTAAAATCGTGGAAAGAGACACCTGATATGGAAGTTCGGCCAGAGTGGTTTCACACCCACCACAAACGTATTCGACGTCTGCCTTTTTTCCGCTCACCACTGGAGCTCTTTCGGGAATGAAATACGGGGTCTCGTGAGAATCAGGCTCTGGAATAGTATTGAGCCCCACTCTGCGCATTGGCTGTGATACATTCCCACTTTATAAATTAATGATGGGGTTCAGGCCTGATTCCGATGTCGTGGGCGTGCATACGAAGAAACTCAATCCACTGGTGTTCGTAGTCATTGTAGAAAAGTTTGATCTCCGTTAGTGGAAATCACCAGCATTGTGCGGACTCAATGACATGGCCAGTTCTTCGCCACGCTCCGGATTGACTGATCAGCGCGTTCTAATCAGCACGGCCATTATATCAGTAAGGGTGTCAATCGACGTATGTGTTGGTTCGTTCAAAAACATCGTGGAGATGCACTCATGCTCTGACTCCTTCACTCTGGAAAGTATCTATCCGATAATTTAGGTATCAATTCGGTGCTATTTCAATCATAGATTGTTAGAAACACCAATATGGTGAAATGATTAAGGCGGTTCTCGGCCAATCGGGAGCCATGGCCATCAACCCGCTCGACCCCCGCGACGACCGGCTGAACGATGCGGGTGAGCCATGAGCCACGCGCTTCAGCAGCACGGTCGGGACATCGCGGTTGGCTTTCGAAGCGTCACCCACCGCCAGGGAACCGGTTGTGGCGAAATGGTCTCCACGCTCAATGGCGAGACGGATACATCAGGAGGACTCTCGCGATTCGAACAGGTGGGCCTCGCTGTCGCAGTCATCGTCCTACTCATCGGCGGCGCCGTCGCCCTGGGGGGCCGGTGAGATGTCGACCGAATGTGGTGAGCTCGTCTCAGCGGCCGCCCTGGAGTTCGATCTGACCGCGTTTCATGTGGTCGAGGGGTCGTGCTCGCTCCAGCCCCTCGAGGGATCGCCGACGACCGAAAGGACGGTGCAGATGGATGTCGCGAACGAGAACGCCAAGGGCGAGGGACTAGTCGATGTCAACGTTTCCGCGCTGGACCTCCCCAGCATCCCGGTCCTCGTCCGGTTGAAGACACCGCCGATTCCCCCGAGGGGCACGGCGACCGTTGAGGGTACGTTCCGGGTGGCCGATGTTGACACCGTCCCCGACGAGTTTCGGTCGAACATCAGGGCTACCGTCGTTCCGGGGTCGACGGTTCAGCTCGCGCCAGTAGGCCTCGTCGACGCGCGCGTTCAGGCTGGCGCCCATCCGGCAACAAACGGAGAGAGTTCACCCGTCCCCGACGGCGGCGCCGAGCCGTCGGCCGCGACCGCTCGAGCAGCACTCGTCAGGACGTGTGGCGGGTGTGCCGAGCGCTCGCGGCGGTTGTCGGGGGAGAACAAGCGAATCCGCGACCGATTCCACCTCTTGGGGCGGGTGCCATGAGGAACCTCACCCCCAGAACGGCGTTCGACCGCGTGACGCACCACCAGGCCGTCGTACAGCGGTGTGTCGGCTTCGAGCCGGGTACCGTAGAGGCCGGCGCCGACCGCGACATCACGGTTACCGTCGAGCTCGAGAACACGATGAACGACCAGTCGTTCGACCACGTCTGGCGCGTCGAGATCGACGGCACCGGAATCGGGTTCACGACCACGCACGTCCCGGCGGGTGAGACGGTCACCGACTCGCAGACGCGCACCATTCCGGAGGCGCTGCTCCCGGTCGACGGCGGATTACTCCCGGTCGTCATCAAGCAATGGGGCGGCTTCGAGCA
>Ga0102944_1000608_pt1 | contig 26805 bp, 19 predicted proteins | sample SalPonD_shore_MG_FD_78172 | JGI IMG/M metagenome (GOLD analysis project Ga0102944, IMG submission 78172) | Salt pond soil microbial communities from South San Francisco under conditions of wetland restoration - Salt Pond MetaG... | ecosystem: Environmental > Aquatic > Marine > Intertidal zone >...
ACATTTCCAATCTCTCGGTAAATTTTCCATATTTACTTCTTCACCGCACTCCATACATATCCACAAATTTCTATCTCCAGTAGCGTAATTTAGAAATTTTTTTTCAAAATAAGATTTAAGATGCCCACATGAAGGACATACCCAATCTTCTGGTAAGGTTTCTTTTGCTATTTGAAATCCGCATCCTTGACATTCCCACACCACAATACTCTGATTTCTCATTAATTTTTTATCAGAAAATAGACTAGAAAAGATTTTAAAACGTTCGAAGAATTTCCGCTCTCTATCTGAAATAAGTTGAAGTCGAGATGCAATCTCATCAAAACCCTCTTCTCTGGCAGTATTTGCAAAATCATCATACATTATTCTCCACTCATAATCTTCAATCTTCACTGCAGTTGTAAGATTTTCTGAAGTTGTTCCTACTGAGGGAATATCTTCAAATTTTACAGAAGACTCTTCGATATTTTGTAAGTGATCTAATTTCTGCAGCATCATATAAGTCCAATACGCATTTTGTTGTTTATTATTTGAAATATCTTCAAAAAAATTTGATATCAAATTATATCCTTCTTGGGCTGCTTTTCGTGAAAATATTTTATAGAGAGAAATCATTTGCGATTCATGTAAAAAAGAGTACTTCAAATTTAAAACTGTTTTTTCCATTATTTTTCACTCTTGATGATATTGAGTATAAAAATATTTAGTTTCCATTATTTAGATATCAAATGAGACTAATAATTTTTAGGATATGAGAAAAATAAAGAAAAAAAAATTAAAGAATACTACCCTCTATTTGAATTTGTCAAGTAGTTTTCCAATTTGAGATGGTAAAAATATCACAATTTTCTGGGAAGGCTCTTGAGCAATATCTTGAATTGTTTGAAGTGTTCTTAGTTGGATTGCGGAGGGTGTCTCAGATAATATTCTACCAGCTTCAGCAATATTCTTTGAGGCTTCTAGCTCTCCTTCAGAGGCAATTATCGCGGCTCTCTTCTCTCTTTCTTTTTCTGCTTGAACTGCCATTGCCCGCTTCATATTTTCTGGAAGTTCGATTTGTTGAATCTTAATCTGGCTTATCTCAATACCCCATTCTCTCGTTTCTTCATCAACGACCCTGCGAATTTCACTAGAGATTCTTTCTCTTTGAGTCAGAACCTCATCTAATTCCATATTCCCAATAACATCTCTGAGAGCTCCTTGAGTATAATTGAGTACTGCTCTAACATAATTTTCAATTTTTGTTTTGGCATACTCCGGATTAATTACTTTATAAAAAACTGAGGTATCAATGGTTATAGGAATATTATCTTTCGTTATAATCTCTTGGCGTGCGATGTCTAATGTTTTTATCCGTAGATCAACTTCTTCAGAACGTTCTATAAATGGGAAAATCAAAACAATACCGGGACCAACCGTTCTTTTGTATTTGCCAAATCTGAATACTATTAATCTTTTATATTCTGTCACTATTTTTATGCTCGTAGACACAAGCACTATAATAAATATAGTTAAAATGACGACAAAAGCTATTATCCCAACTAAAAGTGGATTAAAAGGAAAATCAAAATCCAAATTATTTCACCCTTTTATTTTAGTAAATGTTTTATTTTTGGATAATATAAAAGATTATTCGATTATTATAAAAAGTTGTTACTCGATTTAAATAATCAATTTGCATGATAAAAGGGGTGAGGATTTTAAAAAAATAAGAATAAAGAGAGATTTTATTCTTATATCCACCCTCTTAATTCCATAGCTTCTACCACACGGCGAATGGAAATGATGTATGCCCCCATTCTATTATTTGCATTGAATTCATTAGCAGTTTCTACAGTATTTTTATATGCTCTCGTCATTATTTTGTCCAAAGCCTTAAATACTTCTTTCTCCGTCCAAAAGTATCGATAATAGCCTTGAACCATCTCAAAATATGAAACCGTGACTCCTCCAGCATTACAAAGAAAATCCGGGATAACAAAAACATCGTTATCAAAGAGAATATCGTCCGCATTTGGTGTCGTGGGTCCATTTGCCAGCTCAGCTAAAATTTTGGTTTTAATATTAGGAGCATTTTTTTTAGTTATAACATTCTCTATGGCCGCAGGAATTAATATATCACATTCTAGTTCTAATAAATCCTCATTAGATATTCTTATACAACCTTTGCAATTTACAACCGATCCAGTTTTATGCTTATGCTCGTATACTTTTACTGCGTCAAATCCATTGGGATTATAAACGGCTCCCCCCGTATCTGAAACCGCAATTATTCTGGAATTATATTCTTCTTGTAGTAACCGTGCTATGTGATGGCCGGCATTTCCGAATCCTTGAATCGCAATGGTGGCCCCATTTAAATCTAACCCAACTTCTTTTGCTGCTTCACGTATACAGTAAGTTCCTCCTTTGGCGGTTGCTATGGATCGTCCCGCAGATCCGCCTAATGGTAATGGTTTACCTGTAATCATAGATGGGGAGTGTTTACGATAAATAGTCTCATACTCATCCATCATCCATGCCATAATTTGAGGATTAGTATATACATCTGGTGCGGGAACATCTATCTGCGGACCAATATTTTCTGCTAGTTTCCTAATATAAGCTCTAGCGAGTCTCTCTAATTCTCCAGTACTCATTTGTTTTGGATTACAAATAATTCCGCCTTTTGCACCTCCAAGAGGAATGTCAACACAAGCACATTTCCAAGTCATCCATGCGGATAAAGCTTTAACTAAAGAAGCACTCTCATCGGGATGCCAACGGATTCCTCCCTTCATAACACCTCGGGCTGAATTATACTGACTACGAAAACCCTTAAATGTATTAATTGTTCCACCATCCATTCTTAGGGTTAATTTAACTTCTATAAAACGTTCTGGTTCACTTAATGCATTATAAATATTTTGTTCATATCCCATAAGTTGAAGTGCATTATAGAGTTGTTTTTGAGTTATCTTAAACGGATCTAAAACCTCAGTATTATCGCTCATAAAAATTGCCTTATATCAATTCTTAGATATATTAATACATTAAGTCAAACCAATATTTTAAGTTCTATGTTTTAAATTTAATATAACTGATATAATTGATACAGAAAGATACAGAACACAGAATCATAAATCAGAAAAGAAAATATATTCATTTTAAATTAGGAAATACTTCATAAAAAAACTTCTGATCCTACAGTTCTTGTAAATATTGATGGATTGCTTTTGCTGCCCCTCTTCCCGCGCCCATCGCGGATATTGCGGTGGAGCCTCCCGTGACGATATCGCCACCAGCAAAAATATGCGTTATATTTGTCCTTCCAAATTTATCAGTTGCAATATATCCCCTTTCTGTCAATTGCAATTTTTTATATGTGGAAGTTAATAAAGGATTGGCTGTTGTTCCAATAGCAATTATTACTAAATCCGCATCAATGAAGAATTCGGAATCTTTTATAGGAACTGGTTGAGCTCTTCCAGACGAATCAGGCTCACCTAAACGCATTTTTATAACTTCTACTTTTTCTATATTTCCTTCTTCATTTCCTATAAATTTAGTAGGATTTGTTAATAAATTAAATATAATTCCCTCATCTCGAGCATGATGCACTTCTTCCTTTCGTGCCGGTAATTGTTCCATTGCCCTTCTATAAACTATAGTAACTTTATCAGCGCCTAATCGTAATGCTGTCCTTGCGGAGTCCATCGCAACATTACCTCCACCAATAACAATTACGTTATTTCCTGAAATAAAGGGCGTTTTATAATCTGGGAAATTATAGGCATTCATTAAATTAACTCTAGTCAGATATTCATTTGCTGTAACCACTCTGTTTAAATTCTCTCCAGGAATACCTAAGAATTGAGGTAGTCCAGCACCAATTCCAATAAAAATTGCCTCAAATCCCATATCCAATAAATCGTCAAAGGTTAAAACCTTTCCAATAACCATGTTATAATTGATTTTAACTCCTTGTTTAATTAAATAATTGATTTCTTCTTGCACGATTTTTTTAGGTAGTCGAAATTCAGGTATACCATAGGCAAGGACACCCCCTCCCTTATGAAATGCTTCAAATATCGTAATATCATATCCCAATTTGATTAAGTCTCCCGCAACGGTTAATCCTGCTGGACCACTTCCAATGATGGCAACTTTCTTTCCATTTCTCTTCTTTTTTTCTGGAATTTGAAAATTACTCTCTTCTCTTTCATAATCCGCAACAAATCTTTCAAGGTGACCAATTGCAACTGGTTCAAACTTCTTTCCAAGAACACAATTTCCTTCACATTGATTTTCTTGAGGACAAATTCTTCCACATATTCCTGGTAAAGCATTTTTTTCTTTAATTTTCCAAGCAGCCTCACAAAATTTCTCCTCCTGTATTAATTTTATAAACGCAGGTATATCAACTTCTACAGGACATCCTTCAATACATAAAGGTTTTGCACATTGTAAACATCTTTCTGCCTCTTTTTTGGCAATACTTACCGTATATCCTAAATTGACTTCATTGAAATTCTTACTTCTTAAAGTTGGATCTTGCTCAGGTATTTCATTTCTCGGGGATTTCAATTTCTTTTTCTTTTCAAGATTATTACTCATTTTCATCCTCTAAATGTAAGTTTTCTAATGCTTTACATGATTGAGTTTGATAACTTTGTTCCTCGACGACATCAAACCGAGCATTTCTCTTTATTAATAGATCCCACTTAATATTGTGTCCATTAAATGTTGGTCCATCCACACAAGCAAATTTTGTTATCTCTGCTCCTTCCTTTAATAAAGTTACTCTACATCCTCCGCACATACCTGTACCATCAATCATAATTGTGCTTAAATTAACAAAAGTAGGAATATTTCCTTCAGATTGAGTTTTTTCTGAAGCCTCCATCATCATATAATTACAACCTATAAAATAGCATCTATCAATAGTTTCTTCAGCTTCAATTACATGAGATATGGCTGTTTCAATCTTTCCTTTTATTCCTTTCGATCCATCGGAAGTACAATAAACAACTTTATCAACAAGAGTTTCAAATTTTTTTTCTAAATAAAATAATAACTTGTTTTTTGATTCTAAAATGACTATTACACGGTTTCTAAGTTCTTTCAATTTCCTTGCTATAGGATAAATCGATCCAATTCCATAACATCCCCCTCCTAATAAAACTGTCCCAAAATTGCTGAATTCCACATCTTTCCCTAATGGACCAACAACACTAAATAATTCTTCTCCTTCATTTGCCTTAGCAAGTTCCAATGTAGAAAGTCCCTTTTCTTGATAATATACCGTAATAGTCCCCTGTTCTTGGTTCCAATCTGATAATGTTAAAGGAATGCGTTCACTTTTTTCGTTCTTCATAATTATAATAAAATTGCAGGGTTTAGCCTTTGCTGCAATAAAAGGGGCTTTAATAATTAATTTGTAGATATTAGGCACTATCTCCTCATTATAGAGGATTTTAAATTGAGGTTTACTAACATCTTCGTTTCCATTATCACCTTTTTTAATTTGTTTCAATTTTTCTGTTCTATACTCAATTAAGTTCTTTAAATCAGCAACTTGATTATAAATTGGTTCACCTCGAAAATTAAATGATTTCTGAGTATATATTTCAAATGAAGATTTAAAGTTTTCATCTAGATTTGGTATGAATAGTTTATACTTGCATTCTGATTTTTTATCTGAAGTTTTATAATATGAATTATCTCTAAGCATTTCATGTCGAATTTCATCTGGATTGGAATAGTCAAATTTGAGAGAATTATTGTCTCTATAAGTGTGAGCAAGTTCACAGAATATTTTCCAATCAGGCATAGAATCCCCTTTACTTTTCGCATTCTTATTAATCATCAACATTTTTGACTCTGAATTTGTATATGTCCCTGAATCTTCGAGAAAAGTACATGTTGGAAGAATTATATCTGCATATTTCAAATCCTTCGATGGAAAAATATCTTGAAGAATAATAGTATCTAATTTCTCAAGCAAGCCAGTATTCTCAATTCGTTCTGTAAGGTACAGTAATTTAATTTTTCCGTTTTCAATTTCGTTAAAAATTTCATAAGCAGATTTATATTGGTTATTATAAAATAGATTTTGATAAACCCCCTCAATATTTCCAGAATTCCAAAGTGGAATTAAATGAAATTTATTATTTGTAAGAATGATCAGATTCACTAATAGTCCCAATAAATTTTGAATATAAGCATCAGAAAGATGATTAATAAATCCAAAGAGTATTAATCCATTAAAATTTTCTTTTTGCTTTAAAAGATTCATTAGTTCTTTATAGAGGTTTTCTAATTCATCAGATTTACTTTGGATGTTGCTATTATTTATCCACGTCTCAAAGCCTTCTGCGTTTTCTAGAGATTTTTCTTGTAGGTTGATATTATTAAATATGTTCATGTTTAAAGCTACAAACGCTTCTATAATATCTTGTCTTTTAAGATTTAATTTAAAATCAAGTAATTTTTGAGTTTCTAATGATAAATTATATTTTGAGAGATTTAAAGAGATTATCTTTGCTCCTCGCTTTTTAGCTTTATTGAGATTTATTAATAATGTAGGATGGGTTATTTGAGGATCAGCATTTATTAAAATAATATAATCTGAATTTTCAATATCCTCGAAGGATCTTTTATAGTTTTTAGTATCTAAATAGTCGTTAAGGAGATTATAAAAAATGTTTACCTTATTTTCTTTTATAGGAAGAAATAATTTATTTGTACCTATTATTTGGCGAGCAAATTTATTTAATATGAATGCTGATTCGTTAGTCAAATTTGGGGATGCGAGAATAGCTATTTCTTCTGGTCGGAATATCTTTAATTTTTTCACAGTTTTGCTTACGATATCATCCCAACCTGAGGGAATATGTTTATAATTCGATTTAAAAGAAGGAAATTTTAATCTACTTTTACCATTATTAAACTCGGAGGTGCAAAATCTACCTATTAAACATCCTTGCCCTTTATTAATAGGACTCTCATTATCTGGTATAGAATCACTTAAATTACCATTAACAGAGAAATATTTAAAACCACAGCCTATACTACAAAATCCACAGGTAGAATTTTTAACATCTGTATAATGGATATTCCATTTAGTTTTCTTAGAGCTAAGAGCACCTGTGGGACACGCATCTACACATGCCCCACAAAATTGACAATTCGTATCAATATAAGGTAATTCGAATGCCGTTGAGACCTTTGTGTCATGTCCTCTGTCTGAAAAATTAATAGCACCGATTCCTCTCAATTCATTACATACTCTTACACATCTGCCACACAAAATACACAGATTATAATCTTTTTCAATAAAAGGATCTTCCCTCTGGAGAGGATAATTCTTATATGATAATTGGTAATCAACTTTTTCAATTTCTAAATAATCAATTATTTTTCTAATTTCACAATCCTCCTTATTGGGACATGAAAAACATCCAAAAATCCGTCCAGCTTTATCAAGAGAAGTTCTTAATGTCTCACATTTTTCTTTGTTTTCACAGATTAAACATGAATATGGATGTTCACTTAGAATTAATTTAATTAATTCTCTTCGAAGCTGCTGAATTTCATCATTTTTGGTTGTAACAACCATTCCTTCATTAGCAGGAGTAGTACACGCGGGAAGAAGTTTTTTTGACCCTTCAACTTTACATAAACAAAGCCGACATGCTCCATAACCTTCTAACCCTTCAAAATAACATAATGTGGGAATGTATATTTCCGCTTTTTTAGCGACTTCTAATATTGTGGCCCCCTCTGAAAATTCAATTTCTTTATTATCGATTATCATTTTGTAATGATTATTTTTAATTATTCCACACCTTCACTTTATTTGATTAGTAGTTTTATAAATAGCATTCTGGGGACAAGAACTATAGCAAACTCCACAGTTTATGCAAAAATCGGAAATAATTTGATGCGGTTCATTTTTCTCTCCGTTTATCGCGTTAGCAGTACAATTTTTTTTACAAATACCACATCCTATGCATGCATCAGCATCGATATGATATTCAATTAATTTTTCACAAACTAAAGCTGGACAACTTTTATATTTAATATGTGCCTCATATTCCTCTCTAAAATACTTAATTGTAGTCAATACTGGGTTGGGGGCGGTCTGGCCTAATCCACAGAGACTAGTTTCCTTAACTATTCGAGCAAGTTTTTCTAGCCTATTTAAATCCTTCATCTTGGCTCTTCCTTCTGTGATTTTAGTAAGAATATCAAACATACGTTTTGTTCCAACCCTACAAGGAACACATTTTCCACAAGATTCATTTTGTGTGAAAGAGATAAAATAACGAGCTAATTCAACCATACATGTATCTTCATCTAATACAATAAACCCTCCGGATCCCATAATCGACCCTAAAGATGTTAAATGTTTATAATCCAATGGTGTATCTAAGAATTTCTCTGGAATACATCCACCTGAAGGGCCTCCCGTTTGAACAGCTTTAAATTTTTTTCCATTAGGGATTCCTCCACCAATATCAAAAACAAGTTCCCCTATCGTGGTACCTAGAGGTAACTCAACCAAACCTGAATTATTTATCTTTCCAGTTAGTGCGAATACAATAGTTCCCGGTGCTTCTTCAGTTCCTATGGATTTAAACCATTCTGCTCCTTTTTCAATTATTCTAGGAACGGATGCTAAGGTTTTAACATTATTTATATTGGTAGGTTTCCCCCAAAGTCCTGAAATTGCAGGAAAAGGAGGTTTAGGTCTTGGCATACCTCTCTTCCCCATAATCGATTGCATTAGAGCAGTTTCTTCTCCACAGACAAACGCACCAGCTCCTTTTTTTAGTTCAATTTCGAAATCAAATCCAGAACCAAAAATATTTTTTCCAAGGAACCCAGCATCTTCAGCTTGTTTTAATGCTAAACTAAATCTTTTAATTGCAAGAGGATATTCTGCTCTAATATAAGCATAGCCTTTTTTTGTTTCAATTGCATAAGCAGCAATCATCATTCCTTCGATAACGCTATGAGGATCGCTTTCTAATATAGCTCTATCCATAAATGCTCCTGGGTCGCCTTCATCGCCATTACAGATTAAATATTTTGGTTGTCCAGAAGCTTGTTGACAGAATAACCATTTTTGGCCCGTGGGAAATCCTGCTCCTCCTCGACCTCTTAAACCTGATTTCTTAATCTCCTCTATAACATCGAGTGGGTTAAATTTTTCTAAAACCCTCTTAATCGAAGCATAACCTCCAATTGAAAGGAATTCCTTTATATCTTCAGGATTTATTTTACCACAATTTTTAGTAATTAAAGGATATTGCCGCTGATAAAATTGAATATCATCTAGGTTTTTTATATAATTTCCGGTGGTTGGGTCTTTATATAATAATTCTTCTACAATCTCATCCTTTTTTAGATGCTTTTCTATTATTGTATTTATATCATCTATTTTCAGATGTACATATAGAATATTATCAGGCTGAATTATGAGGGTTGGACCTACTTGACAAAAGCCATGACATCCAGTCTTCTTAATTTCAATAGTATCTTCTAATTTGTTATCTTTGATACTCTCTTCGATTAGTTCATGGATATTTCGAGCATTAAGAGAATTACAGCCTGAACCCCTACAAATTAATAATGTGCGTTTTTTAATCGAATTACTCATATTATATAGGACTTAATCCACTTTTTGTAATTTATTTAAAATCTTTTTCACCTTATCTATATTGAGATCTCCATATATCTCTCCATTTACTATACACACAGGAGAGATCGCACAACATCCTAAACATGCGACGACATCCAATGAAAATAATTTATCCTTAGTTGTTTCTCCAGGTTTAATTTTTAATATTCCTTCGAGATAATTAATAATTTTAGGACTTCCTTTTACATGACAAGCTGTTCCATCACAGCAAATTATATGGTTTTTTCCAAACTTATTAAATTTAAACTGAGAATAAAAAGTAGTTATGCTATAGATCTCTGCAGAAGGAATGTTTAATTCATTTGAAAGGAAAAATATGAAGTTTCGTGGTAAATAGCCATGTATATTTTGAGTTTTTTGTAAAATAGAAATTAAATTATTGCTATCATACTCATATTCCTTTAATATATTCTTTATATCTTTTTCATCTTTTTCATTAAGCTTAAATTTAAAATGCTGGCTCACTATTTCATTTCACTTAATTTCCAACTTAAATTGAATTTTTTTTCAATTCTCAATATTATAGAGAAAAAAGTATAACAAAATAATAAAAATTTAGGATTATATGGTCATATATCAAAAATATTTGGATTTGGTAGTTGCTAATATCATTTATACCCTTTTTCTCAATACTTATCATTCAAAAATCTTTAATATATAGGTACAAAAAAATAACATATAAATCCACAATAAAATTTTTAGCAAGTAGATGCCTATTTTCAATAAGCTATAGATTCATTTCAAGGCTTTTTTTTAATAAAGAAATAGGTTTATAATAAAAATTAGTATATTTAAATAAGATTTGGAATAAGCAAAAATGGATACTATTATTGTATTAGATTTTGGTGGACAATATTGTCATTTAATAGCGCGAAGAATAAGGGATTTAGGAGTTTATTCAGAGATATTACCTTATGATATAGAGATTTCAAAAATTAAAGAAAAGGAGCCAAAAGGAGTTATTTTATCTGGTGGACCTGGTAGTGTTTATAGAACTGGAGACCCTATTTTGAGAGAAAGATTTTACAGTTATATCAAAGACGAAAATATTCCCCTTTTAGGAATTTGCTATGGACATCATTTAATTGCCCACCAACTCGGGGGGATTATAGAGCCCCATGAAAAAAAAGAATATGGAAAAACCATATTATATAAACTCAAAGATGATCATCTGTTAAATGGATTAAGTGATGAAGAAGTTGTTTGGATGTCTCATGGAGATCAAGTAAAAAAATTACCTCATGGATTTGAAGTTTTAGCAGAAACAAATAATTGCCCTATTGCGGCCTACGCAAATGAAAAAGAAAATATATATGGTGTTCAATTCCATCCGGAAGTCGTGAACACTCCAAAAGGTAATATGATATTCCAAAATTTTTTATTTAATATTACGAAATGTAAACAAGAATGGAAATTAGAAAATTGGATTGAAAGTTCAATTGACAAAATAAAAAAAAGAATTGGGTTAGAAAAAAGAGTAATCTTAGGTTTAAGTGGTGGAGTGGATAGTTCTGTTACAGCAATTTTGCTCCATAAAGCCATTGGAAATCGATTGCACTGCATCTTTGTAAATAATGGATTATTGCGAAAGAATGAAGAAAATAATGTGCAGAAAATATTTAAAGAAAGGCTTGGTTTTACACACTTTCATTATATCGATGCTGAGAAAATCTTTTTAGAAAATTTGAGAAATATTGAAGACCCAGAAGAAAAAAGACGCATAATCGGTCATACCTTTATAGAAATATTTGAACAAAAAACCATAGAATTAGAACAAAATTATCCCAATATTAAATTTCTTGCTCAGGGTACTATATATCCAGATAGAGTTGAAACTAGCTCAACAAGTAAAGATTCAGCAAAGATCAAATCACATCATAATCTTAGTCTGCCAGAAAATATGAAGCTGGAGGTTATTGAGCCTCTTAAAGACTTATATAAAGATGAGGTCAGAAAAATTGGACTAAAGCTTGGATTAGCTCCGATAATTGTGGAGAGACATCCATTCCCAGGTCCAGGACTCGCTGTTCGATGTATCGGAGAAATAAATAAACAAAATTTAGATACTTTGCGTGAAGCAGATAATATTTTAATGGATGCGATCGAAAAGGAGGGATTATATGATAAATTATGGCAGGTCTTCTGTGTTTTCATTCCTATAAAGACTGTCGGAATCATGGGGGACTATCGAACTTATGAAAATTTATGTGCCATAAGAGCGGTAGAATCAAAGGATGCTATGACAGCAAGCTTTGCTAAATTAGATTGGAATATACTTGAAAGGATTGCTACAAGAATTATTAATGAAGTTCAAGGGTTTAATCGAGTTGTTTATGATATCTCAAACAAACCTCCCAGCACTATAGAATTTGAATAAGTTCAGATTAAAATTTTAAATAATATATTTTGATTAAATAATAATTATCTCAAAATATAGCGAATCAATATTAAATTTAAAGAATAAAATTAATGAAATTAATAATTTCCACTATAAATCTCTTTTTTGACTAATTCCATATCAAGATTTTCTTGAGAATCGATCCCGAGGTCCCAATGTTTACAAACATCAACTGCTCGTTGGGAAATACACGCAATATCTTCTCTACAAAGCAAATCTAGTTTAAATTTTCGTGTCCCCGCTAATAATTGTTTGAGACCAGTTCCTAATTTTGAAGATAAATAAGTATAAACACCTACAGACGCTGGATTAAGTAGACGATCCGAGTATTTACGTTCTAAATGATCCCATTCTACAAAAGCTTCATTTAGAGTTAAAGAGTCTGGTTCTTTATTTCTTGGAAATCCTAAACTATTTAACATAGCTGGACTTACAGATTTTTCTTGAACTACATCTCCCACATATTTTCCTTTCATAGCTGCTGTTATTGGTGCTCGTGCAATAGCAATGCATGTTTGATATGGTGCTCCCATAACTAAAGATTTAAAAATTTGAGTTTCATTAGCAAAGCCTCCAGCCATAGCTATTGTAGGAATTTTAGCGTTAGGATTCTTCTTTTTTATCATGTCAACACATCCAATGACTAATGCTTGAAGATAAGCAGTTGGGATTGATCCTTCATTCATCATACTTACTGGACTCATTCCTGTGCCACCACCAGCACCGTCAAAAGTCATACCATCAACACCACCTTCAACACCCACCCGAATTATCCACGCGGTTGCTGCAGGTCGATATGCTCCCGTTTTAATGAAAATATTTTTAGCTCCGTTTTCTCTGAGAGTCTCTATTTCTTCTAAAACGTCTTCCGTGGTTGATAGTCCAACTCTACTATGTCTTTCAAAGTCAGGAATTAACCCCATTTTCCATTGATCAATTACAATCGAATCCATTGGATCGGGTATAACTAAATATCCTCTCTTTTGTAATAATTGCGCCCTCTCAAGATTATGGAGCCTTACTTCTCCTCCAATTGCTTTAGCACCTTGACCAAATTTAATTTCAAGTGATTTAACATCTAATTTTGAGCTTACATAATCAAATACACCTAATCGAGTATCTTCCACATTTTTTTGAACAATAATATCTCCATGTTGACCATCCCAATATTCTCTAAATGTCTCAACACGAGATTTCATATCTTCAGTATCCACAACTTTGGGATATACTCTACTATTTTCAAAAGTAGCATTTGGATCCATACCTACGACGTTTTCTCCTACAGTAATACTTATACCTGCCATTGCGGCTCCTTCTGCTAATCCTTCCCAGTTTTGTTTTGCGACATAAGTGCTTCCTAATCCAGCAATTACTAATGGGAGTTTTTGATCTATATTTCCCCACCGTGAGCTTACATCAGCATTCGGAAAAATTACAGAATCTTCATGCTCTTGTATACCCTTCGCACCTCTCACTTCGAATTGAATTTGAAAATCACTATAGCTAAACCCAAAATCTTTTGGGGTACCTGCTGTAGAATCCCCAAAATGTTCTCTCATAGGATATAGCACTTCTCTTCCACGAAGCGCAGATTTGCTGACTTCACAAAAAACAGGACAATCAGCAATACAGATGGGACATAGACCGCTTTCACAAGAATCATCAACGCGAGTTCGCGTTCCCAACATGCTATTTCTATGGGTAATCATATTAAATTTTGTCATAAACCATCTTTCACCACATTATCTCAAATTTTGTAATTTCAACTAATGGGAATATTGTGGGATCGCTTATATAACTTTGGTTAAATATATATAATAAGTTATATTAGACTAATTAATATAACCAAAAATGATCTAATTTTTCTGACTCACTATGTTAAATAGGGGATAAAATTCTATCCTATCACCTTTTTATCATAGATAAAATTTTTTATGATTCAAAATCCTAAAAAAGCGATTTAAGATTGAAGAATTGAATTTAAAGGAGAACACATTTTATATTTCCCTACTCCGTGGGAAATCTAAATTCACTGATAAAAATTATGTTAATTATTGCTTTTCTTCCTTTAGATAGAAAAATCCATTGAGAATTATCAATATAATTATAACGGATGTGTCTAGCCAATGAAATACAAGATTCGTTGGTGAACGAGTTGTGTATAACGCAGAAGTTATATTGACAATCCCTATAATGATAAGAAAAACTAGCATGACAAGGATAAATAACTTAATTTTCTCCCACTCTTTCATTTTTATAGAAAGTGCCGATCCTACACCCACAGCGAGTATAGTTCCACCAAAAAGCCGCCAGAAGTGAGGATCATAAAATGGTGCGTCATTTATTGAAGAGACAATATTAGGAAGAAATAAATACAAGATACCATAAATAAATGCAATAATTATATCAATAATTAACATAATTTTAAACATTTTTGATATTTCCGCCATTTTCATCACATTGAATTTCTTCAAATGAAGAACTTCGGGAAAAAAAAATAAGATGGTTTAATATATATAGTTTTGGTATTGATCTAAATATTAATCTATTACTTTTCTTTATCTTTATAAAATTGAGAAATTGGAGGGGGGTGTGTAATTTATTCTTTTTAATCTTCTTGCTCTTTTTTAAAAATGAGAGCTTAAATAGAGATTTAAATTCATTAATTATATTTCCTTCTGAATCAATTAATCCAACGTTCTTAAGACTTGCTCTTATTTTATTTAGAGAGTGCCCAGAATTAATAGTAATCATTCCTTTGCGGGCATTGATTAATACATTCCCATATATTTGAAAGATTTTCTTATAATTTTTACAATGAAATTCGTTGAGTTTTCCATAATAAAGATCCTCAACTTTTTTGGGATCCAACCAGCTACAGATGCTTAAAGTCACTATATATATTTTTAAGGTTCCACAATATGGGCATTCAATTCTCTTTGGTATTAATCGAGTCATTATGATCTCCTTTTTTTCCAATATAAGAATTAAAAATAGCTATTATTATGTAGTTTTAGTTTTCTTTAAAATTTCATAAGTTAACTCTCATAAGAGTAAATTTCAAATGCTATAGTAATTTTTTTGTAGCAATGTAACACAAATATGAAAATTTGAAAAATTTTTTTAAGTATTCATCTCATAATCTAATTGATTTTCAAGAAAAATACTATATAATTAGGGAAATAGGCTGAAGGTTTTATTGTGAATAGAAACAGAATTAAAATATTAATACATATAGCTGCGATTTCACTTTTCTTATCTGGATTGGTAATTTCTCATGCAGTAATCAACTCTGTTATAATTAATCCTAATATTAAGTTTGTAGATTTTTTTGGATTTAGTATTAGCAGAATTTTTATGTTGGATTTTTCAATAGTTTTTTTGGGAATTTCATTCTTTATCGAATTTTTTATGACTTTTAGTCCAATTAGGATAAATTAATAAATTCTCCTTAAAAACATATAATTCTCACACTTTTCTTTTCTTCTCTAACAGTTAAAAATAGAATAAATATAATAAGATGAATTGAAATTTAGCTTATGAAGACTAATGAGTAGGAAAAATAAAGATCCAAATTTAAATGAGAAGATGTTATTTGATGCAGATTCGAAAAACTTTGAAAAGATTGAAATTCTTTCTAAATTAAGAGAAATGCAAGGAAAAGCTCAAAACTATAAAATAAAAAAGAACTTAGATGAGGCAATAATACTTTCCGACAAGATTATGAGATTATCTGTCAAATATGATTTAACCTCTATGATAAAAGATCAAAAGGAATTTATCAAAAAAATTGCCGAGGAAGTTGAGAAAGACTATTTTAAACCTAAAATTAAACAATTTGCTGGTTGGATATTAACTCAATATGATAAATTAGTTAGTTCAGACGGGATATATCAAGCCCATAATTTAGTAGAAAGCCTCAAAGAATCATACGGAGAATTGCCTGGGTTTAGTTCGATTTCAGAAGTACAACAAATAATTGAAAAGGATGAGAAAGAGTGGCTAAAATTTAAATTAAAAAGACAGAATATATAATTTAATAGTTGGAAGATATTTGAAAAATAAGATATAATCTAAATTTCTAACACAGAATATAGCCTTCTTTATATTGACTGATTTTATCTTCCACCCTCATCCTCTTTAGATGTTTTTCTATCATTGTATTTTCCATCGCAAGTAGAAAGGGTTTAAAAAAAGTATAATCTTTATAAATAATATTTTTCTCCAAAAGATCTGCTGAATTAATTGGAGTATTTTCTTTCAAGTGTGATAAAATCTTATCTTCACGTTTTTGGAATATGGTTTTATACTTAATTAATTCTTCTTTTATGAGAGACGCACCTTTAAATAATCCTCGATGACCTGTAACAATGGTTTGAAGATCAAGGTTTATTATCTTATCAATAGAATTAATGAAATCATCGATATCAGAATCTAATCCGCCGTACCAAGGTCCAAATTTTGAGAGATCAATATCTCCAATAAATGCAAACTTCAATGTTGGAATATAGAAAGCACAGTGACCAATAGAATGTCCGGGGATATTTATAACTTCTAAGTGATGTTCACCGATTTTCAATATATTTCCATGGTTAAAAGTTCCTTTAATTTTTATATTGTAGACATTAATTACATCTGATAAAAATACTTTAAATTTCTCTTCGACACGGGTCCCTCGAATAGCATATAAATCCAGCAATTTATCAATATCTTCAATAATAGGCTTACATTTCGGATGACAATAAAAAGGGATATCGCCAAGAATTTTATTATCTCGAATGTGATCATCATGCCAATGGCTAAATAATACTTTATTTATTGTAAATTTCCTCTTAAGTTTCTTAAGATAAATGGGAGAAATACCAGTGTCGATAAGATGATCTGCAATTAAAACACAGTTGGAGAAAGGTACTTTTCCTCCATTTCTACCTTGAATAAAAAATAGATCTTCATAATCTTCATAGATTTGGCTTATGAAATCGCTCATTTTTATTTAGAATCTATGATGTGATTATTAAGAATTAAAATTATTTTGAAATAATAATGAATAGAATAAGTATTTACTTGTTTTGAAAGCTTCCATAGTTTTATCAGTTGGCGTTTAATTATGCTGCCCTAATTCTTTGTAATACTTTCTCATATTCTTAACGGGAATATCATTTCTCACTTTTACTAAAGAAAGAGCTTCTTGTAGACAATTTGAGGCACAAACTCCGCATCCAATACATAAATCATAGTTTATTTCGATTTTTCCGTTTTTCTCCTGATCTGATGAATCATTAATATTTATTGCCTCCATCGGGCAAATGTTAATACATGTTTCACATAAATTACACTGTTCATAATCAATTCGAGGTTCAAAATTTGATTTTGTAATCGCTCCATAATTATTTAACTCTTTAACACTTTTTAAAAATCCACAACAACATGGACAACAATTACAAATAAAAAGAGAGGCTTCTTGAACATTAAATGTTTCATGCACTAAACCTTCTTTTTCCGCTTTTTTCATAATTTCTATTAGTTCTTCTAATGAGGCTTCTTTTCCAACTCCTGATTCAATAGCATTTTCAGCTAAAGCACCTGCAGTTATGCAAAAATTCTCATCGGTTCTCTTGCACGGCTTCCCAGCTAAAGCTGCAGCAGTTCTACAACTACAAGGTACGACAGCAAAAACATCTTTTTCCGCCAAATAATCTTCCATGAGCTCATAAGTTAAGATTTGATGCTGTACTTCCATTGATTTATTAATTTCATAAGTCTTTTTGGTAGGTTCTATGGTTGAAATTACCCGATAGACCGTTGGTTCCAATTTACTCAAACCTAACGGATACCCTTCATAAAATAACGCATCATGAGCTTCTGCGGCTTTTTTCATTCTTTCTGGATCATCTCTGTTGGTTGTAAAATAAAATTCAAACCCACCAGGGATATATGGGAAGATAACATAAAACGGTCCCTTTTTGATCAGTTTTCCTTTATAAATCATATCTTCCAAAATTTCTTTTAGCTTCTGTTTAGGAATTTTTGTTTTTCTCCTAATTCTCCAACCTAAAGTTGGACTTAAAGGTTTTTTAAATCCTTTCACGATAATAAAGGCTTCAGCAGGAGTATACATGTTAGTTAATAATCTCGATGTGGTTTCACTTTTAGGTAATTTTAAACTATTTTCAGGGCTTAAAAACACACGGAGATCCTCATATAGTTGTTCTTTATCAATCTCAGTCTGATTATTTATAATATTAATTTGAGTCAAAAATATTATCACTTTTTGATTATTATAATCATACTTCAATCTCTAAATTTATAAATACTTATATTTTCCATTAAAAAGAATAGGATTCTACATCTTTTACCAATGTACTTAAATATTCCCTCATTTTAAATCAAAATCTAGTATTGCCTTTATCTCCACAAGAAAGAAAAAAAAACGATTTTGAAAAGATATATGAACAACTTTTTGAAATTTCTCTTGAATATGAATGGTCGCCGTTATTAATTACTGATAAGCGTTTTAATGAATTAAAAAATGAAGATAATGAATTTATTAGAGATATCTTAAAGGAAAACATTGCTATATGGTCAAAAAAGAATCTTTAGAGCTATAAATTTTTTATATGAAAGAAATATTTTTCTCAAGATTTAGTTTAATCCAAGTTTTCTTTCATAAGTTCACAAAAAGAGCTTCCTTCCTTCACAATATTTAAGATTAGGTGGGTATTGGTTCTAATCACATATTCATATGAGTTAACCTCTTTTACTAATTGGCTTAATTCATTTCTAGTCCTAAATCTCGCAGTAATTAACGCGTCATACTCTCCTGTAATATCATAGACACCAAACACATTGGGATTTTTAGCAATATCTTCTTCAACTTCAAGCATCTTACCTTTGGATATTGTAAGTTCGATTACCGCGATAATTTCGTATCCCAATTTTTCATAATCAATTGTTATTCCATATCCCTTTATTATTCCTTCATCCTCTAAAAATTCAATATGTCTTTTTATTGTCACAGGGGATTTATCAAAAGTCTCGGATAAGCTCCTAAAAGAAAGGCGACCATCTTTGCTTAATTCCTTTAATATATCCCAATCTAAATCAGATAAATCATCTAATTCTTTTTGATCATTCATAATAATTTAAATTAATTTTTCTAAATTCATTATTGATCATTTGTTTTAGTGATTAATAAGCTTTGTGATCAAATGCATAATTAATTATTGTCGAATGTATACAGATGACCAATATTTTTATATGATGTTTAACTAAATGATCTTAATTATATTAAAAAATTAAACAAATAATTAAAAATCATTATGATTGATAAAGAGGACCCTCATCGAAAGGAGATATGTGAAAAAGTTATAGAGACCGTGAAAGAATTTGATATTAAATTTATATATCTTCAATTTACAGATATCCATGGGCTGATAAAATCTTTTGAAATTAATTCAAAAAGAATTGAAGATTTTATGGAGATGGGAGAAAATTTTGATGGATCTAGTATTACTGGATATGGAGCAATAGAAGAAAGTGATAAAGTTGCTGTTCCTGATCCCAGTACTTTCCATATTTTGCCTTGGAGAAAAGAAAATAAAGTCGCACGAATAATTTGTGATATCTATAAACCTGATGGGGATAGATATGAAGGAGATCCCAGATATGTCCTTCAGAAAGTGGTGAATAAAGCGGCGGAACATGGATATAAATATTATTGTGCTCCAGAAATGGAATTCTTTATGTTAAATAAAGAAGCGCAAAAACCATTCAAGCCGAGTGACCTTCGAGGATATTTTGATTATGATCCCTATGATATTAACGAGATGATGAGATACCGCATCGCACAATATTGCGATAAAATGGGTATCGAAATAGAAGCACTTCACCATGAAGTTGCATATGGACAGCATGAGGTAGATTTTCGATATGATGAGGCAGTAAACTCTGCAGATAATACAATAACTATTAAAACTATTGTTAAGACTGTGGCCGCTGAAAATGATATGACTGCAACTTTTATGCCAAAACCATTCTCAGGGATAAATGGTTCAGGAATGCATGTTCACCAGAGTCTATGGAAAAACGGAAATAATGTTTTCTATAATGAAAATGATGATACTTTTATATCTTACGAGATGAAAAAATGGATAGCAGGACAATTAAAATATGCAAAAGAGATGTGTGCTGTACTGTCAAGCTGGCCAAATTCTTATAAACGCTTAGTTCCCGGCTATGAAGCACCTGTGTACGTAGCATGGGGTTTTAGAAATCGATCACCGTTAATTCGAGTTCCTGATTTTCATGGAAAACCGAATTCAGCACGTTGTGAAATTCGATGTCCGGATCCTTCTGGAAATCCATATCTTCAATTTGCAGTACTTTTAGCTACTGGATTAGAAGGTATATTATCTGATGATATAGAGATTCCCTCTCCTACAGATAAAAATGTCTATCATTTTTCTACAAAAGATCTAGAAAAATCAGGAATTATATCTCTTCCTGGTAGTCTTAGAGTCGCATTAACCGTATTCAAGGAATCTGAAATGATGAAGAAGATTTTCGGGGAAGATTTGTTTAAAAACTATTATTATGCTAAATTAGAAGAATATGACGCTTATCGTGTGAATGTTTCTGATTGGGAACGCGACCGCTATATTCAGAGACTTTAATTTAAATCTTTTTTTTATTTTTCATTTAAAAATAATATTTATCACTTTAACAAGACTTCTTAACCAGAGATAAAAATAGATGATAGTAATAGGATAAAATTAACTTTTTTTGTGAGGAAAAGATTTATTATCCTATTAGGCTATCATTCATTTAATTATTTTTCGAGTAATTTAAATTGCTACTCCCAAATAATTTAGTAAAATAATCTTTTCAATTTTAAAAAAGATAATAGCTTTGAAAGAATGAAAGAGAATTCTTCAAATTAGCTAGGATTTTTTATAGTTAGTTTTGAAAACACTAATATGAAAAAAAGATATCTAAGTTTATTCTTCCTTATAGGCTTGATATTTTTATTTTTAGATATCTCAAAAGTTAAATGTGATCCAGGAAATGTACAAATTAATTCAACTCATTTGAATATAAATAGAGAAAATTTCTATCCTAACGAAACAATTGAGATTAATGGGTCATGGAACATAATTGAAGATTATGAGGGAACTTGTTATAGTCAATTTCGAATATATAATAATACAATCAATAATACAATCTTCCCAGATTACTGGTTAATTTGGAAATCAGAAACTTTTTATGAAAGAGGAGAAGTATTTAAAAATGTCAGTATTCCAATCCAATCGTTATTAGAGAATATAACTTTTAATGGTTCAATTGAATTATATGTAACATTATATTATTTTCAATTTGATCTAACAAATCCTAATTTTGAGGATTTTTATAATACTACCAGTTTTAAAATTATTAATGAGGGATATTTAGAATTGTACAGCTTTAATACAAATAAAGATGTATTTTTTCCTAATGACTCCCTCCAAATAGATGCGTTATGGACATTAGAGTATTATGCTCCTGAATCAAGCTTTACTCAATTTAAGATATTTTATGGTCCCAATTTTGAGGAACTTATACCCCTTTGGGAATCTGAACAATATTTTGATAATGGAACTATTTCGAAAATCAAAAACATTTCGATTAACGAGATTATTGATTTAGAAAACGAAGATTCAATATATCTTTACATTGCATTTTATTATTCCTATGAAGATAGATATGAACTTGAATATTCTAAATATATATCAAATAAAACCATAGAAGTAAACTCATCTCCAGGGCTTAATCCCAACCAAAATGGAAATCAATATCTTAGTGTTTTGATTCCTTCCGGGGCGATTATTAGTGTTCTAACGATTGGTGTAATATTATATCTTTCTAAGAAAAACAAATCTAAAAAAGTTGAAGATATAGTTATTGAATTCTAATATTTATAGAACTAATTTTATTTTAGAATTAAGTAAAAGAAAGAAATTCGTTTAAATTTCTTAGGTCTGGCTCATTTCTTTAACCTTATCGATATATTCTAAAGATTGATGTCTGAAATAGGTATCATAAAGTTCTGCGTATTTCCCTTTCTTTTTTATTAATTGATCATGAGTTCCTTGTTCAATTATTTCTCCATGATCGAGAACAATTATTCTGTCAACATGCCGAACAGTCCAAAGACGATGAGCGATAATAATTGACGTTCGTTCTTCAATGACTCTCTCAACTGCTTCTTGAATTCTAGTTTCTGTAAACGGGTCAACTGAAGCAGTTGCTTCATCTAAAATTAATATAGAGGGATTTTCTATTAATACTCTCGCAAAAACTAGTAATTGTCTTTGTCCCATTGACAAAAGACTTCCGCGCTCTCTTATATTGGTTTCCAAACCACTTGGAAGGTCATCAATCCAATCATATCCTCCAACTTTATCTAATGTTTTGATAACATCATCGTTTGTGGCAGATAGGCAACAATATTTAATATTATTTTCAACTGTATTTGCCCATAAAAATGGTGTTTGAGGTATTATCCCTAATTTCTTTCGATATGTTTCTAAATCATAATCTCTGATACTTATGCCGTCAATTAAAATCTCTCCCTCTTGAAATTCGTAAAATCTTGCTATGAGATTAGCTATACTTGATTTTCCCGCTCCAGTATGACCAACTAAAGCCACTCTTTCACCCGGTTCTATTGTTAAATTAAAATTTTCAAATACTTTTTTACCCTCTTCATATTGAAATGATAAATTTTTGAATTCTATTTTTCCTTGTATTTTGTTTGGCTTAATGTTATCTTTTTGTTGAACTTTTGGTTCCGCATCAATAAGAGAAAAGCTTCTTTCAGCGGCTGCTAATCCTGCTTGAAATGAAGGCCAGAAAGAGGATATAGTAAAAAGTGGAAAAAATAGCAACCAAATACTTTGGAGGAATAAATACAAGTCTCCTCCGCTGATTATATTATTTAATGTACTAAAGCCACCAAAATATACTAGTAATGCAATAATTACACCTTGAAATACACTTAAGGTTGGAAAAATGGTATTCAATACCCATGCTCTCTTCAGATTTACCTTATAAGATTGTTCGTTTATCTTATTAAATTTTTCAAATAAATTCTGTTCTCGACGAAACGTTTTGGCAATCTGAATACCAGAAATGCTTTCTTTGACAAATGAATTTACATTAGCTCTTGCTCTCTGTCCTATAAGAGTTTTCTCTCTAGCAATTTTTCTAAAGGAGAGAGCAATCAAGAAAAATATTGGAATTGAAAAAATAAATATTAAAGTAAGAATCAAATTGATAAAGAACATGAAAATCAATAAAATAAGGATTATAATGATAGAGGATATCAATTCAATTGTTAATTCTACCGTTTGGGCAAAATCTCTTCCGTCTGAATTAATTCGGCTAACAATTTTTCCCGTAGGGTATTTATCAAAAAAAGAGAGGTCATGATTTAGTGTAGCCTTAGTGGCATCTCGTCTTAGATCTAAAACGACTCCACCAATCATTTTGGCAGAATTTATCTGCCTAAAATAATTAAAAATCCAGTTTAATAGATTTAATCCTAATATAAGACTTAATATAAATATTAGATATGTAAAATTTTGATATGTTTCTAAATCATTAATAATAAATCTTGAGAGAATTGGAACAAGTGAACTAGTTAAAGAATAAAATGTTAGAAAAACAACAACAATTATCAAATTTCTAATATACGGCTTAAAGTATAAAGATACTCTTTTTATTAATTTTCTGTCAGAGTATTTTCTATCATATGACTCAGCTTCTAATCCAAGTATAGGTATATTAACCACCTCGAAGTAAATCTTCTGGTTTTAAATCGAATTTTTTGATAAATATCTTTCTATATTCTTCTGAAGTTAAAATTAATTCTTCATGCGTACCCTTTGCGACTATTTCCCCATTTTTTAATACAATTATCAAATCTGCCCATCTAATTTGACTGAGACGATGAGTTATCAAGAAAGTAGTTCTGTTTTTGAGTATTTTTTGAATTGCCATCTGAATTTTATCCTCAGTTTCAGAATCTATAGCAGAAGTTGAATCATCTAATATTAAAATCTTAGGATCCGTAAGAAAAGCTCTAGCAATAGCAATCCTCTGTTTTTCCCCGCCACTTAATGTAACCCCTCGTTCTCCTACTTTGGTTTCATATTCATCTGGTAGATTCATAATAAATCTATGGGCTTGAGCTTGGTTAGCAACTTTTACAACCTCCTCCATAGAACTTACTCTTCCAAAAGAAATGTTTTGAAAAATCGTGTCTGAAAAAAGAAATAAATCTTGTTCTATGTAGGATATTTGATTTCTCAAGGATTGTAAGGAGTAATCCTTTAAATTTATATCATCAATTAAGATTTTACCTTCATTTATATCATATAGTCTTGAAATCAATTTAGTTAAAGTGGTCTTACCAGACCCCGTGGTCCCAACAATAGCAACGGTTTGCCCGAGATTAATCTTAAAAGAAATATTTCTCAATACCGGATTTTCTCCATCTGGATATGTAAAAATAACATTATCAAATTCCACTTTTCCTTCAATTTCTTTTTTGATACCAGAAAGATTTTCATCAATTTCGGTCTCTTGATTCATTAATTCGAGTAGCCGTTCTGCGCCAGCGGTTGCTAATTTTATAAAGGAAAATACAAAGATAGAAATATTGGTAGGAAATCTATATAAAGTTAATAACCCAATATATCCTATTATCTGCCCGATATCCAAAAACCCATTCAAATATAAAAAAATACTATGAGCTAAACCAAATGTTATAGATAACGCATAGAATAAGATTGGTAAATATTTTGCTTGTATTTGACCTTGCTCTATGTAATAGTCGCGATATTTTTTCGCACTCGTATAAAATTTAAGGACTTCAGATGATTCTTGAGCAGTACTTTTAATGGTTTCTATACCCGATAATGCTTCATTTAGAATCGCATTCATCTCACCATATTGGATTCTTAAATCTCTTGAAACCGGACCTATTTTGTTATTATAATCTCTCAAGGCTATTAGAAAGAAAATTGTAAAAATAAGGGGAGTAATAATCAATTGAGTGGGGTAGAATAATATTATATATATGATTGGAATGATTAAATTTGTAAATGATTCAAAAATGAGGGAAATGGCTGGACTTACTAAAAAATTCAGATTACGCACATCATCTGTCGCCCTTGCCATTATATCACCAACTTTTTGACGATCATGAAATGATTGACTTTTACCTAACAATATAGTAAAAAATTCTCTTCGAGTATCTCTTTCCATTCTCTGGGCTAATATCTCCCTTAACATAAAATTTAATAATCTTACTATAGCACCTCCTATTCCAGTGGAAAGTATAATAATAGTATAAAACAATAGATTTGTACTGATATCTACGAGAAATTCTGAAACCGCCGCACCTATAAGCACCCTACTGATCGATTGGAGATTTGCGGAAACAATTGTAGTGAAAAATACAATAAATATGATCAATTTATTTGTTCCATGAACTAAATGACGTAAAATCCATCTATTAGGTCCTTTCTGCCTAACTTTTCTAAAGGGATCATCTTCAGGTGAAAATTCTGATTGTAGAGGGTTATATTGATCTGATTTTTCAAGCATATAAAAGAGTAAATGAGTTTTTCTATTTAAAATGAGATTATTATTACGTTCAGTCTGTCTTGTATTTTATATTTTTAAGTTATTTTTTATAATATTAGTAAGGGAATGAAAAAATAAAATTAGAAAAAATAATGAGAGTTCATATTTATGATTCTTCTTGATTATATTCCGGTTGAGGTTGATCCTCTTGTTCCTCAATGTTAGGATCTGTTTCTTTGATTAATTCTATTTCTTTCTCATGAGAAGAGTCTTCAAAAAGATTTTCAGAACTAATTCTCTGATTTTCTAAAAAAGTTTTCAATTCATGATTATTTGGTTTTTGATTTACTAAAAATTCCGAATAATCAAATAAAATTTGAATTATTTCCTCTCTCGTAAAGAGCGTTCTTTCAATTAAACCTTTTCTTTGAAGTATATATGATGAATACCAAAGGTAAAAACCAAATGTTATTATGATAATCATAAAATTATTCACAAGGTTCACTTGATTTCGATTTGAAAAAATTCCAACCAAATTGCCAGCACCTGTTATCATGATGATTTGGCCTTGGATATAAAGCATTGTAAATGCGTATAAAAAGAAAGGCATTTTATTTTTATTAAAAATTACAGCTCCAACAATTTTTCCTCCTAAACTTCTAAGTACTAAACCAGCAGTAATAATCATTAATAGAATATCTATTAGTGATGTAAAAATGTTCGCACCAACCTTTCCTTCACCACGAAGTGAATTGAAAAAACTAAAAATCCGATAACTCATGTATAGCCAAATAAATATATAAAAAAGAGAAGAAAAGATATTGGGTGTATTATTTTTCTTACTTTTCAAAAATAAAGAAATCAATCTCCAAGAAGTTATTGAAATAATTAAAGAAACTATAGCATTGATAATAATGAACCAAATAAATAAATCTCCACCCAAAGAGGAGTAAGAAGGAATGTAGAAAAGAATAAGAAAGATTTGTAATAATGGAGCAATTAGAGTTGCTAAAATTAAAAAGATCAATGAAAATGTCTCTTTTGTTTCAATAGATTTCGATCTTGGGAAAATTTTATTTTCAATCTTTTCTGA
>Ga0102944_1000610_pt1 | contig 26594 bp, 27 predicted proteins | sample SalPonD_shore_MG_FD_78172 | JGI IMG/M metagenome (GOLD analysis project Ga0102944, IMG submission 78172) | Salt pond soil microbial communities from South San Francisco under conditions of wetland restoration - Salt Pond MetaG... | ecosystem: Environmental > Aquatic > Marine > Intertidal zone >...
CAGAAGGTCATCGAGGCCGCGTGCGGCATCACGATCGAGATATGGGAGCCCGGGAGGTGTTCGCTATGAGAAAGCGAGTGAAGCGGTGGGCGATTCGGCCATGAAGGCCCTCTCCATCCGCCAGCCCTGGGCGTGGGCGATCATCCACGCCGGCTAGGACGTCGAGAACCGCCCCTGGGGCACGCGCTACCGCGGGCCCCTGCTGATCCATGCCAGCAAGACCCTAGACCAAGAGGGTAGGGCCTGGATCGAGACGGTGCTCGGCATCGAGGTGCCGCCCGTTCTGCCGCGCGGCGGCGTTTGCTGGACAAAAATTCGGCGCCAGGAGGGATCGGAGGATGTCTAGAATCCGCAGCATCAAGCCCGAGTTCTGCACGTCGGATCAACTCGCAGAGTGTTCGCATAGTGCTCGACTACTGTTCGTGTTGATGTGGATGCACTGCGACGACGCTGGCATCCATCCTGACAGCCCGCGCCGCCTGAAAATGGAGTGCTTCCCCGGCGACGACATCACGATCGACGACGTGGACGGCTGGGTGGACGAACTTGTGGATAACTCGCTTCTGTCGTGCTTCGTCGTAGAATCACAACGATTTCTGCAAGTTACGGGCTGGCATCACCAGAGAATCGACAAACCGAGCTACAAGTACCCGTCGCCCGAGCGAGGCGAATTCGTGGATCGCTCTGGGAACGGTCGCGGAGCGGTAGACGAGCATTCGACGACCGCTCACCCCCGGAGTGGAGGGGAGTCGACCGGAGTCGAGTCGAGGGGAGTAGGGACCGGAGTCGAGTCGAATGGAGGGGAGGATACATCTTGTGCGCCGACGAACGGCGCACGACCGATCAACGGAGCCGCCCGCCGCTTCGACGCCTTCTGGACGCAGTACCCCAGCGGGCACCGCAAGGCGAAAAAGCGCTGCCGAGAAATCTGGGTGCGCAAGCGCCTCGACGAGCGCGCCGACGAGATACTGGCCGATCTGGCCCGCCGTCCCGAGCAGGATGATCAGTGGGTACAGGGCTACATCCCGAACCCGAGTACCTATCTCAATCAGGAGCGCTGGGGGGACGACTATCGCCGGCCCGGGCAGGGCCAGCGCGGCGCTCGCCGCTCCGGCTTCGATGACTGGCTCGAACACAACGGAGGATTGGGCAATGCGTGATGACGAGCGCTCGAGATTCGTGGAGGCCCTTCGGGCCGTGTTCGAAGTCTACGGCCGCGATCTTTCCGGGCAGGCGGTCGAGCTCTGGTGCCGGATGATGGCCCCGTACCCGCTCGATGCGGTACAGCGCGCACTGCAGAGCCACTTGCAGTCGAGCGTCTACGTCCCCAAGCCCGCGGACGTGATCGGGTTGCTCCAGGCGCGCGACGGGCGCCCGGACGCAGACGAGGCGTGGGAGATCGCGCTGCAGGCAATGGACGAGGACGCGACGGTCGTGTGGACGGAGGAAATTGCGCAGGCGAAGTCGGCGGCCGATCCCATCTGGGCAGAAGGCGACAAGGTCGGCGCTCGCATGGCGTTCCGGGCCCGCTATGAACGCCTCGTCGCAGACGCTCGCCAGAACGGGCGGGCTGCGAAATGGTCGCCCTCACTCGGTAGCGACAAGAATCGCCGCGCCGAGGGCATCCAGCGCGCCGTCGATATGGGCCGCATTCCCGCCGAGCGCGCCCGCAAGCTGCTGCCGGATCTTGCCGGCAACGACAGTATCGGCGCCGACCTGCTGCCACGCCTGCCCGACACCGGGGCGTGATCTGCGCTATCCTCTCGCCATGGCACGCGCACAAGCCAAAAAGCAGGCGTCGAAGAAGCGCTCATCCGGGCGTGGCCCAGGACGTCCGCGCAAGATCGCCTCGCCGGAGATCTTCGACGCCCTGGTCGACGAGTACATCGAGCATTGCCGCGAGACATCGGAGCCGATCACGTGGACGGGCCTCGCCCTGCACCTCGGATTCTGCTGCCGCGCGGACATCGATGAATACCTGAATTACGACGGGTTTCCCTACTCCGTAAAACGCGGCAAGCTCCTCGTCGAGAATGCTTACGAAAAGCGCATGCACGGACAGAACCCCACGGGCGCCATCTTCGTGCTCAAGAACATGGGCTGGTTCGATCGGCAGGAACTCGCGGGCCCGAATGGCGGCGCGTTGTTCGGAGGCTTTGCTGAAGCCATGGCCAAACTCTGGTCGAACGCTCAGAAGGGCGGCATGAAGTAATGCAGTCGGCGCGGAACATCGAGCGCCTGGTCGATCTGATTACGCAGGCGCTATTTGATCCGGACTGGTTCTGCTCGGAACTGCTGCACAGTCCGAATGACGACTGGCAGTCCGAATTGATGAATGCCGTCGCTGATATCGATCGCGCGATGTTTGGCTTGCCAACCCGGTTCAATCACGATCTTCTTCCATGGTTTTCTGTGACCTCTTGTCATGGGCCCGGCAAGACGCACGTAATGGCAAAGCTGATGCACTGGTTCGGCTTCACGCATCCAATGCCACTGATCCCTGTCACAGCGCCCAAGGAAGGACAGGTCCGCGGCAATGTGTGGCCCGAGTTTCGCGCCCTCTTGCGTGATGCAGAGCCCGACTTGCGGCGCATGATTCATGTCGACGAACTTTCTATCCATTGGCTCGGAGACAAGGATTGGGGCGCAAAGGTCGCTGCAGCATCGTCACCGGAAAACCTCGCTGGCAAGCACCGCGAGCAGCTGCTTTATCTCGTTGAGGAGGCCAGTGGCGTAAAGCAGACGTTTTTCCCAGCCATCCAGGGTTCCGCGACACAGCCCGGCAACCGCATCGTACTGATCGGGAACCCAACGAAGCTCGACGGTGAGCACTACGCTTCGCATAACGACGCGAACGTCCGCCAGAACTACTACCGCATACAGATCGGCTACCAGGACAGTGCGCGGGTTGACCGGGCATGGGCCGAGCGCCTGATTCGCCAGTACGGGCGCAATTCGCCCGTGGTCAAGACCCGCGTACTCGGCGAGTGGCCTGATGCCGATGCAATGCAGCTCGTCTCGCTGCAGTGGATCTACGAGGCGCGAGATCGCGACATCGGGGATGGCGACGGTTCGCATCCGCGCCTGCGCCTGTCCGTAGACTGCGCGGACGGCGGCGAAGCCATGACCGTAATCACGGCCGCATGGCTCTATGACTCCATGACTCATCCCGTGTGGCAGCGCGCCTACAGTTTCCCGATGGCAACCGGCCATACACTGCTGGCGGACGAAATCGAGCGCGTGTTCGCCGATCTCGGCGGGCAGAAGCAGTCCGCCCGCGCCGACGACATCGTGATCGACATGGGTGGCGGATACGGTGACGCGGCTGCCGGCACGCTGCTCGATCGCGGCTATAACGTCGTGCTCTACAAGGGATCCGCGACAAGCGACAATCCGAAGCGCTGGCGCTGTCGGCGCGTCCAGACCTGGATCTCCGGGCGGGACGCGTTTCGGGACGGACTCGTCGTACTCGATCCGAACATGCTCGGAGATCCCGATGAGGCCGATTGGGACGAGTTTATGGCGCAGATGACCTCGGTGCGCTGGCTCCCGTCGACCGGGCAAGCCGACGACATCGAGACGAAGCGGGCGATGCGCGCCCGCGGAGTGGATTCGCCTGACCGCGCGGATTCGTTCATGATGCTGTACGCTACGCAGACTCCAACGATTGGCAGCGGCGACGCGGCAGTCGGCGTTGTCGGGCACCTCGAGAGCATGAGCAATGACGCCTCCCTCGCTGAATCCCCGTAACTGGTTCGCTCGCTCCCGCACCCCCGCCACGACGGCGCCTGAGACTGGCGAGGTCGCGTTTGCCTATCAGTCGAACATCTACGGCAACGAGAATTTCCCGCGCTACAACCCGGACGACCTGATCGGACGCAAGGGCCATGCGATCTATCGGCGCATGATGCTCGATGAGCAGGTCAAGGCGGTCGTGTATTTCAAGCGTGGTGCGATCACCTCGCGGCCCTGGAAGTTCGATCTTGATCCAGACGATACGAATCTGCCCGAGGAGGAATGCGCGCGTCGCATTCGGTTGTTCCAGGCAATACTCGCCAACATGGACGGGTCTTTCCGTGACACGCTTCGCGGGATCGCGAGTGCGATTTATAACGGGATGTCGATTACCGAAAAGGTCTACCAGCAGATCGAGTGGGACGGGCTCACCTGGTGGGGGTTGAAGAAGCTTGCCCTGCGTCCGTTCGACACGTTCCGTTTTGATACGGACCCATACGGAAACATCACGAAGATCGTGCAAACGGTGAACGGTCACGAGATCGAGATCGATCCCGAGCGCATCATCCGCCATGTTCACAACCCGGATATCGACGAACAGTACGGGCAGAGCGAACTGCGTGCCTGTTATCGATCCTGGTTCTCGAAAGACATCGTCATCAAGTTCCGGAACATCTGGCTCGAAAAGCACGCCGGCGGTTTCCGTTGGCTCGAGCCAACCGGAGACCGCAGGATCCAGCACGGCTCGGCCGAGTACAACGACCTCGTCTCGATGATGTCGAACGTCTCGGGCGCCACCGGCATGATTCTTCCGTCCGGCCTGAAGATGAATATGCAGACGCCCGCCAACCAGGTGGCGTTCGAGGATGCGCTTGTGCGCGAGGACAAGGGCATCGCGAAAGGACTGTTGGTGCCCAACCTGCTGGGCATTACCGAGCAAGGAGACACGGGCTCCTACTCGCAAGCGTCTGTTCAGTTCGAGGCGTTTCTCTGGACACTCGATGACGATGCGTCGAGGCTCGAGGAGACCCTGAACGAACAACTTTTCCGGTCGCTCGGTGAGGCGAATTTCGCGGACGGTATCTACCCCCGGTTCGAGTTCCTGTCGATGACCGATGCACAGCGACAGGCGGTCGCCGGCATCTGGGGTGATCTCGTGCAGAAGGGAGCGGTCAAGACGAGCGAAACGGATGAGTCGCATGTCCGTGATCTGCTGGATATGCCGCCAAAGGCAGAACCGAATCCGAACGACCCGCTCGCAGGCGCGGGGGCGGGGGCGGGCGCTCCGCAGAATGGTCAGGATCTTCCGCTCGACGGAGCGCATATCAAGAGCGTCCAGGAGATCATCCAGGCCGTGGCGGACGGCTCTCTGCCTGCGGACAGCGCGATCAATCTGCTGCGCGTGGCCTTCCCATCAATCGACGATGCGACGGCGCGCAAGATCATCGATCCAGCCAACGCGCATCAGCCGAGGAGTCATCCGCCCGGAACGTCGCCAGGCTCTCCTCCGTCGACGCAACCAGACGGCCCCACCACGGGGAACGCTCCGCAGGGGGCGCCAGAGACGATCATCGGGAACAAACTCGTGATCGATATGGCGACGTTCGAGCGGGCCATGAAGCGCGTCGACTTCAAGGTGATCGATCGACAGGCGGACGAGAATGCCGACACGCACGCCCAGTCGGCGGCCAAGATTATGGACCAAGCTGCTGAATCGATCGCAACGCAGGTCGAGTCCGGGCAGTTGACGGACCCGAAAGCCGTATCTCAACTGACCTTCGATGGCCATCAGCGTCGCAAGCTCCGTAACGTAATGCGCAAGGCGCTTGAAGTTGGATTCCAGCGCGGACAGAAGCATGCGGATTCGGAATTGTCGAAGGCCAAGGGTCAGACGATGACCGCATCGTTTGACGCCGATCGGATCTTCGCTATTGGTCAGGACTTCTTCGAGGCAAAGTCCTTCACAATGGCAGGCAACCTGTCCGACGCTGCCGTCGGCATCATTCGCGGTGCCCTGCTCGACGGTATCAAGTACACATGGAGCCAAGCGCAGACACGCAAGACCATGTTCGAGCGCCTGGCGCGCAATGGCTTTATCTCGAGCGCGAAGGCAGAGGCCGAGCTCGGGAATGCGATCGGCGACGTGTCCAACACCCGAGCGCGTATCGACACGATCATCCGCACGAACGTATTCGACGCGATCAATGAGGGCCGGTGGGCCACGTTCACGGACCCCGGTCTTGACAACTTCGTGCAGGCTCTCGAGTACAGCGCCATCCTCGACCGGCGCACGACATCGATCTGTGAGCATCTGGATGGCAAGACCTATGCCGCGGATTCCGACATCTGGACGACACAGGGATATCGGCCGCCGAACCATTTCAACTGCCGATCGCTGCTGGTTGCAGTGACCGAGCAGGATACGTGGACGCCAAGCGATCCACCGACCGTCGAACCCCAGAAAGGGTTCGCATGACGCAGCAGCAGCAGGAGAAAGACCATGAGATACCTCATTGCGATTTTGCTCCCGTGTCTGGGAGTGCTTTTCGTCGGGCGCTGGTTTCTGGCGCTCGTCCTGGCCGTCGCGCAGCTGACGATTATCGGCTGGCTGCCGGCGGCAATCGTTGCCGTCCTGGTCATTCATGACCGCCAGGCCGACCGCCGTATGAGGTTGGCGGCGCGATGATCCCGAAGATCGTCATCACGGGCTGCGGGCACTCGGGCACCCGGTGGGTGTCCGGGGCCCTACAGCGCGCGGGCTTCGATGCGCGTCATGAAACAGCCGCTGGGATTCGCGGCATCCGGTGGGAAGACGGCGGCGAGATCGAGGTATCGTGGCTCGCCGCAGGGGCGCTGGATTCCCTCCCGCCCGACGTCTGGGTAATTCACCTGGTGCGCCATCCCCTGGCCGTGGCCACGACGTTCCGCAGACGAAATTTCTTCGCTCTCGACGATTTCTACAACCGGTTCATCCGCGAGCGCCTTGGCACTCTCGGGGAGTGCCCGGAGCTTGATTACTGGAACCGGTGGAACGCTCTCGTCGAGGACTACGACCTTGCCGAATTGATGCGCGTCGAGGAAATCGGAACCGAATTCCTCCAGCGCGTCGGACGATACCTCGGGCGCGACCCTCTTGTGCATGGCGTGCCGCCGCGCCCCGCGCCGAAGCCGCGCTTTACTCCTGCAGACTTGCAATGTCGAGACCTGCGGGCTACCGTGCGACGCAGCGCGTTATACGGCTACACACTCGAGGGCTGATCCATGCCAATGCCGCAACCGGAGCGGGCCGAGTCGGAGCAGGCGTTCGTCGAACGTTGCATGGCGAACGAACTGATGATCGGCGATTTTCCTGATGAGGGACAGCGCGCGGCCGTCTGCCATGACATCTTCCGCAAGGCGAGGGCAGAATTCGACGCCGTCGACCAGGGGCATTCGATCACCGCAGAGATCTTCGCTGTCGGCACATGGAATCGAATGGAGTTCTCGGAGGCCGACCTCGAAGCCATCGCGCATACCTTCCACACGCTCGGAACCCAGCACCGCGTGCCGTTGAAGTTTGGGCACAATGCCGACCAGCCGATGACCGATGGCGAGCCCGCGCTCGGATGGGTCGACAATGTCTGGGTGCAAGGCGGCAAGCTGCTTGCGCGTTTCGTTGCCGTCCCGACTGTGGTATACAACGCCATCAAGTCTGGCCGCTACCGCAATGTCTCGATCGAGCTTGATCTCGACGTCGAGCACCGGGGCCAGCACTACGACGCCGTTCTGTCCGGCGTGGCGCTGCTTGGAGCAGACCTCCCGGCAGTCAACACGCTCGAGGATCTGACGGCCTACATGACACGCCCGCAGCGCGGATATACCGCCAGTCGGCGCGCGACTTTCACCGCAATCGGAGAGTCCGATATGCCCGATGACAATCGCATCGAAGAACTCGAAGCCCGGCTGAAGAGCCAGCGGGCCGAGTTCGAGCGCGCCGAGCAGGAGCGCAAGGATGCGGTCGCCAAGGCCGAGCAGCTTGAGGCCGAGCGCAAGGAGCGCGAACAGGCAGACCGCAAGGCGCATTTCAAGGCCAAGCGCGAGGAGTTCACGAAGCGCCTGGACGCCCTCGTACAGTCCGAACATCTGCTGCCGGCCAAGCGCGACGAGCTGATGGGGCGGTTCGACGAGGACGAGGCCAAGGTCGAAGCGCTCGAGTTCACGATCGGCAATCTCGAGATCGCCGCGAAGGACGACGAGCCACCGAAGCCGGGCGAGCGTGCCCACGCTGGTGGCGGCGGTGGTGCTGGCGGCGATGAGCCTGCGGACATGCGCTTTGCGCGCGAGTGCCGGAAGGTCGCCAGCGAGCGCAAGATCAGCTTCGCAGCTGCGGCCAAGGTCGTGGCGGACACCGATCCGAAGCTGCATCGCGAGTACGTCGACATGGATCTCGCGAAGGAGGGCGGCGCTCATGCGTGACATCACTGTGGCCGTCGAAGCGGCCAACGACTACAACGCCGATGCCGACCAGTACAAGGCGATGGGCATGGACGGCGATGTGGCTGGCACCGTGGCGAATGCCGCGGGCCTTCTGCAGAACAAGCCGAAGTCTGGCGAGGACGCGACGATCACGTTCGTCGGTCGTTCGAAGTTCCGGGCCGGCGGCGCCGTCACCCAGAATGCCGAGCTCACCCTGGCCTCGTCCGGGTGGCTGGTCGCGGCATCCTCGGGCGATCGAACGGTGGGCCGGGCACGCTTCGCAGCGTCCTCGGGTGCTGTCGGTCGCGGTGTGTTCAACTTCGCGAACCCCGGCTATAAGTCGGCCTGACACGGAGGACTGACCAATGCCCGGAGCAACCGGCCACGATCTGCATATCGATCGTTTCCTGTCGGAGTTCGCGATCGGCTATCGCCCGGAAGGGTTTATCGCCGACATGATCTTTCCGACCGTCTCGGTCGAGAAGCAGTCCAATGTCTACCCCATCTGGTCGCGCGCGGACCGGCTGCGGCGTCGCAAGACGCAGCGCTCGCCGGGGACGTACGCGAATCGGATCGAGCAGACAATCTCCAGCGACACGTACTTCGCCAAGAACTACGCCCTGTCGAGCCCGGTGACGATCGAGGATCGGCTCAATGCTGATGCCGCAATCGTCCAGGGCGCGATCGAAGGTCGCACCGAGCTCGTCCTCGACGGGCTCATGCTCGACTGGGAAGTGCGCGTCGCTCACCAGGTGACGTCCGGGTCGAACGTCGGCTCCTACTCCGCGGTATCGTCCGCGTGGGATGGGTCCGGTGATCCGATCGGCGACGTCAACCAGGCCATCGACAATGTCCACTACTCGACCGGCGTGATGCCCAACCGGGTGGTATTCGGAGTCGAGGCGTGGAAGTCCTTCCGGCGCGATTCGAACGTTCGCAATCTCATCTTCGGCTCCAACAACGGGGGCGGCTACCCGAACACCAGTCAGGTGGCGCAGCTGCTCGATGTGGACGAGGTGATGGTCGCGGGCGCTTTCGAGAATACCGGTGAGGAAGGTCTCGCCGAATCGCTCGGTGCGATCTGGGGCGACGCCTGCCTGGTGTATTACGCACCGACCCGACCGACGATCGATCGGCCGTCTCTGGGGTATTCGATTCGCTGGAATGCCCCGGGGCTCCCGAACATGCAGGTCGAGCGTCATCCGTACAACTCGCGCACGAAGTCCGAGGAAATCGAGGTCGGCTACTATCAGGACGAGAAGCTGACCGCGACGGAATACGGCTTCCTCCTGGTGGCGTGCAACTCCAGCACCTGACGGAGCCCCGTGACGTGAGAAGTTGAGCGAAAGGGGCCGGCGATAACGCCGGCCCCTGATCAGAAGCAGCAGGAGACGCCGTGTTCACGGTCAAGATCTATCGCCGGAATGGCGACCTGTCCATCCATGAGGTCGGCGAGGTGGACGTCTGCGACGAGCCCGCGCAGCGAACCATCACATTTCCGCTGCCTTCGCCTGGCATATCCGCTGGCCCAGTACCTCCGATCATCATGCGCGCCGACGATCCGTCGCCGGACGCCGTCGTGCGCGTCATCGTCGAGACTGCGCTGGGAAAGACCAGCCAGATTCTCGGCATCCCATCCGGCAAGTGAGGTCGCATCCATGGCACTGAATCCCGCAGCAACCGATCCCAACCGCAAGTCGGAGCAGCAGCGCAAGCAGGCAGAGCCCGACGCCTTCAACCAGCGCAAGGACGAGACATCCGGCGAATCCGTGTCCAAGCCGCGCCGCGGAAAGCAGTAGCAGCGTCATCGCAGAAGCAGCAGGAGCAGAGACAATGCAGATCACGATTCATTGCGGCGGCATGCCGTTTTCCGGACGCTCGGCGCTCACGCAGAGCCTGGGAGGTTCGGAGACGTCCGCGTACTATCTCGCGAAGAACCTGGCCCACCGAGGCCATCGCGTGACGCTGTTCACGACTTCTCGAGACGAGGGCGTGTTCGAAGGCGTGCGTTACGTTCATGCCGGGCCCGTTTCGGAGGACTACCCGCTCGGCGAGCGATTCCATTTCTACGCCACGGCAACTCCGTCCGACGTGTTGGTCATTCAGCGCCATCCCGGCGCGTTCCGTCACGACTGGGCGGCCAAGATCCGGCTATGGTGGGTCCATGATCTGGCGCTGCGCCGATCACGCGACGCTGTACAGCACCACCTTTGGAACGTCGATGGTGTGCTGGCTGTCTCGGAATTCCACCGTCTGCAGGTGATCGACACGTGGGGGGTAAATCCGCGCGCTGTTCGCGTGCTCCCGAATGGCGTCGATGTCGACGCCCCCGCCGTGCCGATTTCAGATGAAATCTCCGAGAAGATCGGAGACGAGCCGGTTCGGCTGTTTTATGGATCACGCCCGGAACGCGGCCTCGAGTATCACCTGGGATCTTCCGGCCTGATGGAACGACTCGCCGACGATCCGTCATTCCATCTCTACTTTTGCGGTTACGACAACGTCACCGAGAAGATGCGCCCCTATTATGAATCGCTCTGGCGGCGCGCAGAGTCGATGGGCAATGTGACGAATCTCGGAGCAATCCCGCGTGAGCAAATGCCCGCCGTCATGGCTCAGATGCATGCGGTCGTCTATCCATCACGGTTCGAGGAGACGTCATGTCTGCTCGCGATGGAAGCCATGCAGTCGGGCTGCGCGTTCATCGGTTCCGAGGTTGGGGCACTGCCTGAGACGTGCGACGGAAGCGCGGCATCCCTGTTGCCGCTGGGCGCGGATGGGGAGCCTGATCTCGATGCATTCGAGCGCGAAGTCCGGAGGCTGGCGGATCCGGAATTGCGCGATGACATCGGTGCTCGCCAGCGCCAGGCATCACGAAGTCACGACTGGGGCCACCAGGCCGAGATATTCGAACGTCATGTGGCAGAACTCATGTCAGAGTCACAGAGCGACGCAGCCATTGCGCGCCATCTGATGCGCATGTCGGATATCTCGACGCTCGAGTGGTGGCTTGATCAGATCGACGACGAGAAGTCGTATGGCTTCGCAAACGAGATCGTCGATGCGACCGTGGCCGAGTTCCAGAACTATTACGCATTTCTGGATACGCCAGAAGCGATTCGCGATCACTATGCCCGCGTATACGACATGGAGCTCGCGCGTCATGACGTTGCAAGCGCCCCGGAGGAATTGGCCGACAGCACCCGTGGGCGCCAGATTGCGCATCTGTTGCATGAGCACCTGTCCGAGCCCGGCGGCCGCATCCTCGATTACGGTTGTGCCCATGGCGCATTGACTCATGGGCTCGCGCGCCGACTGCCGGATCACGATTTCGTCGGCGTCGATTTCGTACAGCGCAACATCGACCAGGCACGCGCGCTGCGTGAGCAAATCGGGCTCGAAAACGAGGCGTTCTTCGTCGGCGATATCTGCAGCGACGACGCCCCGGAACTGGAACGGTTCGACGCCATTGTCATCGGTGAGGTGCTGGAACACGTCGCGGAGCCGATCAGCACGTTCGAACGCATCATGGAGCGCTGGGCCAAGCCGGGCGCGCTGGTGCTGCTGACAACGCCGTACGGCCCATGGGAGGCGATCAAGTACCGAGAGAATCAGCCCTTGCGGATGCACTTGCATCACTTCGAGCGTACGGACCTGCACGAGATCTGGGGTTCGTACCCGAACTTCCGCGTGTTCTGCGTTCCAGGCGGCGAGACATCGTGTGGTGATCGCGTCGGTTGCTACATCACGGCCTTCGAGTGGCAGCCCGAGGCCCCGATAGGCACGATCGACCGCGCTCGCAAGATTCGGGAGACCGTTCCACGTGGAACCGTCTCGCTGTGCATGCTGGTCGGTCACGACGCGGACCAGCTGCGTAGATGCCTTGATTCGGTGCCGGACGTGGTCGACGAGGTAATCATTGCCCTCGACAATGCAGACGAACGCACCCTCCAGGTCATCGACGAATTTGAGGGGAAGGTCGCGCCAATGCCCATTGTGCGCACGTTCGAGGCGGACAGCCCGCTCGAGATCGGGTTTGACGAAGCGCGCAACCGAACCATCGACATGGCTTCCGGGGACTGGGTGCTGTGGATGGATGCTGACGAATTTCTCGTCCATCAGGAGAAGCTGCCCAAATACCTGTATCGCAACGCCTACGAGGGCTTCGCGATGCAACAGCGTCACCTGTCTGCCGATCCGCCCGGGCTGCTGAAGACGGATCTACCCGTGCGACTGTTTCGCACCGGCAGAGACGTGCGCTTCTTCGGAGTGGTCCATGAACATCCGGAAACGGCGCTCAACGAGGGCGTCGGGCACGTGCTCGTGATTCCGGACGTCGACATCATCCACGATGGATACACGTCCGAACCGGTGCGCCGCGGGCGCTTCGAGCGCAATCTCGAACTCGTGGCCCGCGATCGCGAACGCTACCCGGAGCGCCGTCTCGGGAAGATGCTGTGGCTGCGCGATCTGGCACAGATGTGTCGCTATGAACTGGAGCGCAACGGCGGCACGGTCACCGAGGACATGCGGGCGCGGGCCGCCATGGGCGTGCAGCTGTGGCTGGATCTGCTCGATGCCGGAGAAATTCGGATGGCATCCGAAGCGCTCCAGTGGTATACACAACTCGTTCGGCTGCGTGGCGAGGGCTTCGATTTGGGTTTCTGCATGCACGGATCGCCCGGATACAATGGCGTCAACCTGGAAGGAGCCCAGGAACTCGTCGGAACCTTTGTCTCGCGCGACCATGCCCGGAAATTTCTACAAGCCAAACTGGATGACCTGACCGATGGATTCGAATCGCCCTACCAGTGAACGCGATGTCGTGGCGCAATTCCGCGACAACCTGCGCCTGCGCGGGCGCATCACCATCGACACGTTCCTCGCTGACGGGTCTCACCGCCAGAAGGTCGTCGAGAACACCGTAACCGGGGCCGGGCGTAACAACCTGGCCGCCCGCGCGATCGTTTCCAGCTACGCGCCTTTCGCCTATATGGCGGTCGGTTCCGGCAGCGATGCCCCGGCCATCGCCGACACGGCCCTGACCTACGAAGTGGCGCGAAAGGCTGCAACAATGGCCTCCTCGAACGAGGTGATCATCGGCGTGTGCTGCTTCGGCGGCAGCGCGGATTCGGTCACGTCGGCATTTCTCGATGAGGCGGGACTGTTCACCACTGCGAACTCTGGCACCGGCACGATGCTCAATCGACTGCTCGGGGTGAGCCACACGTTTGCCGATTCCGACGTGGTGAAAGTCACGATGGAGGTATCGGTCGGCAGCTACGCGTAACGGTTTCCCCGATGCGCATCGTCAAGGATCTGCGCGCTCGGGCCTTTTCCGCGGCGTACGTGCCGGCTATCTTCAGTCGTCTTCGACGCGGCTCCGTCAGCATGGGCGATACGCTGACGGCCGAACTGCTCACGACGTTGTTGTCCGCCACGGTATACAACGGATCGGGGACGGCGTCGCAGGCAGACCAGCCTTTCACGTTCGGGGCGACATTCGCGCCCGGAGAGATATCCTCGAGCGGGCATCCGCAACCGAAATACTCAGGGTCTGCACTGACCTACCAGGTAGATCGGGAGGTATACGGGCACCCTGACGGCAGTCTGTCCAGGGCCGTCTTCACGGTTCTGGCCCCGCAAATTCCGGGCTCAAGCAACGCAGCGATCGATGTTTATGCCGCGAGCGGTGCGAAGCCAGCAGGTTCCGTGGGCTTGTCCGCTATCCAGGCAGCGGCATATTCCGTAGAGGTCGACGTAGGTGGAAGCACGTACACGGCCGTTTTGAACGACGCGATCACCGCGGGGGATTACGAAACGACCAGGGACGGTCCAGTGGCGACGCGCATACGGGCGTGGCGAACCCTGGGGGCGCATCCGGACTTGCACTGTTCCATCTACGCCACAGCATTTTCCGACGGGAGCACGCAGGTTCTCGGGCAGATCGTGAATGGGTACGTCTCCAATGGGGCCAACTACACGATTTCCGAGGCGCGTCTGAAAGCAGACGGGGTCACTGTCTGGTCGTATAACAACGGTGGCTCCGGATGGACGATGAACCATCACTCGTCTTTCTTTACGGCGGACAGCGACGGCCTTCCATATTGGGACAGCGGGACTCCTGCGCTTTACTCCGTCCCTGATGGAGACAGGCTGTCAACGACGCGCGCCTGGTGGCCATACCGCACCGTCACGGGGATTTCCGCGCCTTCCACCACTCTGGATTATGCGCCTGGCACCACGGGGGATTACCGCACGGACATCAACGGGACCGGAGATACCGAACATATCGGATTCCTCCCGAACTGGACGACGAAGGCGATTCTATCGGGCGCAGAGTCGTGGATGCGCAGAGATCGTGTGAACGCGCTCATCTGGACCGATGCGCCATTTGTGTACTACAACGCGGGACTGAAAATCCCCGTTTTGACGACCACGGATCACACGGCGGACGGTCTCGATGCATCGCAATATGATGTTGCATGGGGCGGTTCATCCACGATTACCAATCCGACTCCGCGCGACTGGGTAGGAGAACTGGACGGGTCGCACAATCCCGAGCCTGCTTACATCCAGGCACTGGTGACGGGCGATGAGTGGTTCGACGACATCCAGCTCTTGATGGCGAACAACGCGCTCGGGGTCGAGAACCCGGCAACCAGTACGTCTCTGGCCAGTGTCTATCAGCGCAGCCCCCCCAAGACGACCGGTGGTAACTGGACTGGAATCGTGCGCCGCGGCCAGCATCGTGGGTGGGGCTGGAACCTGCGCGCCGTGGGCTGCGCGCATTGGCTCTGTCCAGAGAGCGCGATCGAGCGCGGCTACATCACCGAGATCCGCGACCAGAACTATGCCTATCTGCACGACCAGATGACGGGGCGCTATCCAGGCACCACGTACGATGCTCTCGGGGTGCTCGATTTCGTCGGGCATCCGTATGGCCGCAACACGATCTGGGAATCGTCGTTCATGGCCTGCTCGATCCTGCTTGCGTACTATCGGGACCAGAAGCAGGGGGCCGTCTCATTCGCGAACTATCACGTCAGCAAATGGCTGTTGGGACAGGCTTACGATGGATGCCCCTATAACCTTGGCGCCTACTACCTGTCGATGGACCCGAACGATGACGGCGTGTATGCGCAGACATGGGCCGACGTGCGGTTGAGCGACCAGACGACCCCGTTCATCCCGGCCGGCGGATGCCCTACGTCTGGGATGGGCAACAGTTGGAGCTCAGGAGCGTACGCATACGCGGTGATCGGCATGGCTGCGGCGTACATGGCGCAGGTCGTGGCGACGGAGTATGGCGACTCCGATCTGCTCACGCGCGCGCAGTACGTTTCGGACTACGTGGCCCCGGAGGTCGCGGCGAACGTCTCGGATGCACAATGGCAGGCGGACCCGAAATACGGCGTAAACGCATCGGGTCAGTCGTCGACTCCATCAACGTCGTACCTCGATGGCATGTCGACCTACGAGGTACGGGCACTGACGAGCACCTATTCTCCAGGCTCAAATGAGACGATTGCCGACGTTACCTCGTCCGAATGGGTCACGAGCGACCCCGGCACTGTCGGGCTTCAAATGGTCGTCGGCGCCTGGTCAGGTGGCGTCGGCATGGCTGACAAGAACCAGCTACTTGTCACGGGCGGCGGCCACAACGATTCGGCCAATAACGGCAAGTACATGTACGATTTCTCGAACAACGGCGGCGTGCCAACAGGGTGGTCTGTTGACTCGCTCTCCGCCGTGGCTTCCGTGTCACAGAATGACCCGTACAGCGACGGTCTTCCGGGCGCGCGACATACTTACCAGGGTGTTGCTTACTGCCAATCACTCAACCGGGTGTACCTATACGGAGGCGTTCCGTGGAACAGTGCGGGCGGTTTCGTAGAGACACTGTGGGAATACGACTTCGCCACAAGCACGTGGACACAATTGCCGACCCCAAATGGCGTGCAGAACGGGCAATCACCCATCCTCGTCATCGATGAGTCCGCGCAGAAGGCTTTCGCATGCCATCAGGGCAGCTACAACGGCCAGTTCATCGACCTTGCCACCCGTACACTTGGCTCGTCCACCAGTTGGGATTACAGCCCGACGTGGCATGACGCTACCTGTGGGTACGACCCCACGCGCAAGCGTCTCTATCGCTGGCCTGATCAGACGTACTGGACGCTTGATTTCGTCAACGAGACGGTGGTCGAGACGACGTTCACCGCTACGGGTGATACAGCGATCTTGTCGGACATCGCCACCACAGCGGTCTACGACCCGACCGGTGATTGCATGTGGATATTCGGCGGCAACAGCATCACGGGCCCTGGATACAGCAGCATCTATCGATTCGATCCAGCGACGAACGCTGTGACCGCGAACGCCATGTCCGGAGATTCGTTCACGTTCGATTCGACGGATGCCAACTATCATGGCTCGTATGGCCGTGCAGTCATGCTCGATAGCTGGCGAGCTATCGGGTTCGTTACCAATACAGGCGGACCTGCATACGTGATAAAGGTGCCAGCATGAGTATCACACGTCTGACACCAGCATGCGCACGGCACAGGAAGGCGGCTGAATCGTGACCACGTACACCTACGGCTTCACGACCACGGAGAACCCGATCTCGGACGGGGGCAATTGGGCCTCCGACATGAATGCCTGGAGTGGCATGCAGGCCACGGGCGGCGAGGCCGGGCCGCCGGGAGACTCCGCGTCCTATGCCTCCCGGTGCGCGGTCGACGTCGGCGCCTCGCACTACATGGAAGCGGTTGTCTCCTCGTCCTGTCACCCGAGCCAGCATTACATGGCCTTTTTCGTCGCCGCGCCGAGCGGTGGCGGGACAACGTGGATCGCCGTCGAATCGCAGACGGGCAGCGTCTGGAACGTCTACGAAACCACGGGACAGCTTGACTCCGGCAGTGCCGTCGCCACCTTCTCCGGCACCCTGGCGGCCGGCGACACCGTGCGCCTCGAGTGGGACGGCACGACGCTCACCCTGAAGGTCAATGGCGGGACGGTCGGGACGCACACGCCGAGCACGCCGCCGACGGGCCATTACTGCGGCATTGCCGACTACCAGAACAGCGGCGCCACTGAAACGATCGTCGATTCGTTCACGGCAGCATCGCTCGGCGGCGGCCCCATCGAGCGCACGCTGTCGGACAGCGTCAATATCGCCGATGCGCCTGCGTCAGACTTCGGCATACCTCTGACCGAGCTTCTGGCCGTACTCGACACTCTCGCGGCAGACGTCTCGGCCGGTATTGAGCGCTTGCTGGTCGACGGAGTCGTAATCTCGGACGACAGCCCGTATGAACTCGACATCATCGCGGCCGACACGATCGAGGTGCAGGATCTTTCCGGACGATTGCTCGAGCTCGGGAGAGTGGTTTCCGACGCCATAGGGCTTGACGATCACTCACGGAGGGATTTCGTTCTACATCTGCTCTCCGAGGGTCTGGGGGTCAGCGACCGCTATCGGGCCGATCTTGCCCTCAGGATGTCTGAGCGCATCGTGGTAGCGGACTCGCTACAGGCCGGCGCAGCGGCGATCCTGGCGCGCCTGTTGATCGATGGTTTCACGGTAGGAGGAGACGCTGTTTCCAGCGCGCAATCGTCCCTCCTCACCGATAACATCGGGCTCGATGATGCCATCCGCGTCGAAACTGCTGGTTTGCTGGCGCTGGTGCTTACCGACGCGATCCCGGTCGGGGATCGCCACCGGATCGCGCGCAGTCTTGATCGCACGGGCGGCGACGGCATCGGCCTCGGCGACGACGCATCGCTGGCCCGCGTATTGGCTCGGCGCCTGTTGTCCGCGGTCAGGGTTTCCGATGCGGTGACGCGTCATGCCGAGGTCGAGCGCTTGCTCTCGGAGCTGATCACGCTGACGGATGGATCGAGTTACGCCCGCACGTTGGAAAACACGACCGTTGGCGTCATCGTGGCGTTGCTGCACAGCCGTGCTACGCTAGTGGCTGGGATCCAAGTGCGCAGGATCGACACCACGCTGACTTCGGGAGAGCCGCAGACGTGAGCATTCCAGAGGCTTTGATCGGGGATACCGTGCGCCTGACCATGGTCGATTCTGGCGTCACGCACGTATCGCCGTCGTATACGATTCTCGATCAGTCCGAGACGGCCGTGTCGACCGGCACGATGACAGACTCTGGCGACGGCCACCTCTATGCCGACGTCACTCTGCCCAACACGCCCAGCTACTACGTGGCCGAAATGCGCACCACCATCGCCGGCAATCCGTACAAGCGGAGGCGCAAGGTGCGCGCAGTTCGGGAGACCGTGTGATGGGCCGATACCTTGAATGGAGCGACCTGGCCGCGCGTTACCCGTTTGTCGATCGAGTGGGGACTGGCGCTTCCGACGTCGACTCCCAGTTCATCGCGCCAGCGGAAGCAGAAGTCGAGGGCCGTCTCGGCGCCTGGTATGCGACGCCATTCTCGAGCAACAACGTCACGGCCAAAGATCTAGCCGCAGACGTGGCGTACTTGCGAATGGGTCTACTCGACAACGACAAGCGCCAGCAGATGATCGGCGCGCTCAATGCGAGGTTCAAGCGCCTGACCAGTGGGCAGGAGACGATGGTTCTGGTCGATGGGACCATCATGACACCGAGCACGGAGGTCGCCTGGTCGACCGGGCAAAATTACACTCCGACCTTCGAAATGGACGACCCGGTCTTCTGGTCTGTCGATTCGAGTCGTCTGCAGGACGTGGAGGATGATCGTGGCCTCCTCACGTAATGCGCCGATCCAGTTTCGCATTTCGCCGAGTCTTGCGCGCCTCCGGGCGGCGATGCGCGGCGCAGCGCATGAAATGGCCGACCTGCGCATTCCGCATCGCCAAATCGCTGTATTCCTCGACCGCTGGGTCCAGCAGAACTTCCGCACCGAAGGCGGCGAAGTGGGGGGGTGGCAACCCTTCGCGATTGGGGGCCGTTGGGTGGGCCGTGGGAGCACGCGCCGATTCGACCCGGCGGCCAAGCTGCTGCAGGACACCGGGCGTCTGCGTGCCTCGTACGAGTCATTCTACTCGGCGCGCGATGCCGGCATCGGCAGCAATCTCGATTATGCCGAGCCCCAGAACGACGGCACGCGCACGCTCCCGGCGCGGCGCATGATTCCGCGCAAGGAAGAGGTGGCGGACGACGTGCGTGGGATCTATCGTCGCCACGTCGACCGCGCCCTCGGTCGCCTGCAGAAACGCTGATGTTTCGCCTCACCACCGCCAGCAAGGCGCTACATGCCGCGCTACAAGCCGCCCCGGCGCTGCAGGGAATCCCGGTCGAGCACTGCACGCCCCAAAACGTCAACCCGGACCTCACGCCCTGGATCGGCGTATATCCGGCAACGAAAGAATACAACCCGCGCACCATCGGCGGACCTCGCAACTGGCAGTGCCCGTGCGAGATCGTCGTGGTCGTGCAGTACGCCGCCGCGCGAGATCCTGACGCGGCGATGACCGAGCTCGAAACGATCCTCGAGGAAATTGAACAGGTCATCGTGAACGACCTGACGATCTCTGGTAGCGTCGAAATGGTGAATTCGCTGTCGATCCAGTATGATTTCCAGCGCACCGACTCGCAGACGCTGGTATTTCGGCAGGCAGCCTTGACTGTCGCTGTCGAGCTTGCAACGGGGTGACGACATGACGCAGGACACATCGAAGCGCGTCCGATGGCTGGGCGATGAGCGGTGGGTTCCAGGCATCGGTGTGATCGCGCATGGCGACGAGGTATCCATGCCGCGCGCCACGGCTGATGATTTCGCCCGCCAGGGTCTGGCCGAACCGGTACGCAAGCGCGCCGCGAAGGCGGCCGAGCCCGATCCGGGCGATCTCGACGATTCCCAGAAAGCGCCGGGAGGCGATGAGTAATGACGACCCAGGCTTACGGGCAGCAGTCCGCAGTTGCGCTGGCATTCCAGGACAGTGGCGGGGCCGAGAATGTGTCATCGCTGCACTGGATCCCGTTCATGTCCGAGGGCATCGGGCTTGCCAAGGACAATCTCCAGTCCCAGGACATGCGTCGCCTTTTCGACGAGGGGGACGAATACGAGGGGCCCAACAGCGTAGACGGAGATCTCGAAATGGAGGCGCAGCCGATCGCAATCGGCGCCATTCTGCGAACCATTTTCGGCTCTCCGACGTCGACGGCCGTCGACAGCGCCTTCCAGCATGTGTACGAACTGCCGAACAGCGATTTCGATCGCTACTATGCGCACACGCCAGTCACCTATTACAAGGATCTCGGCGATGCGGGCAGCGCGCAACTGTTTTACGACCTGAATGTCACGCAGTTGCAGCTTTCGGTGGCGAATGGCGAACTGCTCAAGGCCACGGCGTCTTTTGTCGGTGGCAAGCAGAAGCAGACCGCGGCCCTGACGCCGTCGTTCCCGACCGGAAAGCGCTGGACGTGGGATGCTGGATCCGTATCAGTCGCGGGCAGCGCGGTCGATGAGGTCGCGGAACTTACCTTCACCGTGAACGACAATCTCGAGGCGCAGCACACCCTGAAGGCGCAGAAGACGCCCAGCCGCATCAAGCGCACCGATTTTCGGACGGTCGAGATCGGCGGGACGCTTCGGTTCGAGACGCAGGACGAATACCAGAAGTTCCTCGACCAGAGCGAACGTGAGCTCGATGTGACCTTCATGGGCAATACCGAGATCGCGTCCGGGCATTACGACACGCTGCGCATTCAGGCGCCCCTGATGCGCTATCGAGAGAATCGTCCGGCCGCCGGAGGCGTGGGGCCAATCACGGTCGATTTCACTGCCGGCGGCAAGTATTCGACCGATTCCGGAACGGCCCTGCGGGTGACGCTGGTCAACACGCAGTCGACATACTGATACACCGAAATCAGAAGCAGGAGAATCGGACATGAGTGGATTTTTGCCGGAATTGGAAAGGGTCTATCGTTTCGACGGTGACGACGTGCGCGTGCGCATGCGTCCGCTGGAAAACAAGGATCTGGGCCCGATGATGCGTTACTCGGAGGCGACTGGAGAAACGGACGCCGATGGCAATCCGACTTATCGCATCATGGATGGACACCTGGGCGATTTCGTCGAGGCCGTGTCGTCGCTGTTGCCGCGCTACGTCGTCTCGATCGATGGTCTGACTGATGCGAACGGCAATACGATTGGCGTGCAGCAGGTCGCGGGCTATCAGTATTTCATGGGCCTGGTAATGGACATCGGGCGCGACCTCATGCAGCAAGCGCAGATGGACGGAGAATCGGGAAAAAACTCGCCCGAGCGGCGCGGAGATTCTTCGTAGGCCGCGATTGGATCGGTGACGAAATCGTCGCCGGCATCACGGTAAGCCAGTGGCTCGAGACGTTCGCGCAGTGCCACGTGCTGAAAGTCAGCGATGGGTCAGCATGGCGCCTGGAGTGGCCTGACGGCGGGGCTTATCTCGATCAGCCCGTCTTTCTGACGCGGGCATGGGGCGTGCTGCGCAGGGAGTTTGCACGCCACTGCGAACAAGAGGCGAACGGGCATGCCGATCGGTAATAGCGTCGAATTCAGCATCCGCGGCGTTGATCGCTTCTCGGGCACATTCTCGAAGATCGAGCGCACGATCGGCTCGACCATCCGCGTAACCGCTCGCATGACCGCGGCCGCAACCGGAGCGGCCACGGCCGTTGCCTTCTTTGCCAATCGCGTGGGAGAGGGAGAGGACGCGGCCGCCAAGTTTGCACGCCGGATCGGCGTTGCTGTAGATCAGCTCTCGAAGATGCAACACGCCGCCAAGCTGGCGGGCATCGACACGAACGAATTTAACCTTGCCACTCAACGCATGACGCGGCGGCTCTCAGAAGCCGCAAAAGGTACTGGCGAGGCGCGACAGGCTATTGCCGAACTCGGCCTAGACGCAACGAAAGTCGCGAATCTCCCCCTCTCCGATCAACTGGCACTCATCGCAGATCGCATGGAGGGCGTCAATGGTCGCGCAGCCAAGCTGCGGATCGCATTCAAGCTGTTCGACTCCGAAGGCGCGAGCATGCTGCAGATGCTCAAGCAGGGCAGCGCGCAGATGCAGGCAATGGCCAAGGATGCCGAATTTCTCGGAATTGCGATCTCGAAACAGGCGGCCGCCAACGCCGAGGAATTCACGAACCAGACGGGGCGACTGACCGCGGCAATCAAGGGCGCGTCGAGGGCTGTGGCCGACGAGTGGATCCCGGTGCTTACCGGATTGGCGCGCGAGGCTGCCAATGCGATTGCCGGGGCGCGCTCGGGCCTCGAAGACTGGGCAACTCGGGCGTTGCGTGTCGTGGTCGGTGCCTTCGTCGTGATGCGCAATGTCGCATCACAGCTGCATCAGGATCTTGCAACGCTGTTCTCCGGGGATGTCTGGCAGAACTTTGCGTCATTCGCGTCAACCGTGATCCGCGGGCTGTTGATCGCATTCGGTGGATTCTCGGACGAAATCGGCAAGATTCTGGTTGGCGGATTCCGCGTTGCCTGGTCGGCTTTTCCGGCCCTGGGAAAGTGGGCTCTTGCCCAGGTCGGAAACCTGTTCGTCAATGGGATCCCGGCGCTCGTGAAGTTCATGGGACAAGTGTTTGTGCGCGGGTTCTCGAATATCGTCAACGTTGCCTCCGACGCATGGGAAAACATCAAGCGCGCGATTACCGGTGGACATACGGAGTCCATGGGCCAGATCTTTGCGCGTAACTTCGATGAGGCGATCAAAGGTCTGGCGAAAGATGCAGGGCGCCTGTTCGGAGACGTGATCGACAACGCGCCATCGATGAGCGTCCTGTTTGATGATCTTGCTGGAGACACGGCGCAGGCGCGGGCCAACATGGTCAAGATCTTCCAGGGACTGCGTGACGACCTATCGGTGATCGGAGGAAATATCTCGAACGATCTCGCCAATCATTTCGGGATCTCCACAGGCGAAGTCACGAAACAGATCGACGAGATCATCGCAAAATTGAAAACGATGGGCGACGCCTCGCAGGAGAACGTCGATCGTGGCACACAGGCCGTGCGAGGCTTTTTCGGGGAATTGAACCAGCTCATCACGCAACAGCTACAGCAGATCGGCACGATCCAGAAGCAGCTTGCGCAAGGGTTTCTCGACAGCATGATGTCCGCCGTCGATCAGATCTCGTCTGGCATCGCTCAGGCCGTGGTCGCGGGGCGCAATTTCGGCCAGGTGCTGCAACAAGTCGGGCGCTCGGTTCTGGCCTCGCTGATCCAGATGCTGGTCAAAGTAGGTCTACAACGTCTTCTCTTGCTGGGGCTTCAGAAGACTGCGGAGGCGCAACTGGCCTCGAGCCAGCTGGCGCGCGCGTCCGCGACGACATACGCGAACAGCTTCTCCTCCACTGCCGCGATCCCGATTGTAGGGCCAGCCCTGGCGCCCGGTGTAGCAGCCGCATCGACCGCGACCATGCAGGCCGGCGCCACTGCAGCCGGGGCCGCAGGTGCCGCGCTCGGGCCCGCTATCGCCGGCCAGGCGCACAGCGGAATGGATTCGGTGCCACGCGAGGGCACCTACCGATTGAACCGGGGTGAGCGTGTGCTTGCGCCACAGCAGAACCGCGACCTGACGCGGTTTCTCCAGAACGGCGGCGACCGGCGAGCCGTCCATATTGCGAGCCTCCAGGTAAGCGTGTTGCCGAACGCGACGAGCGCGCAAGCGCTGCTGGACATTCCGGACACGCAAATGAGAGAAATCGTCGCGCGGAAGATCCTGCGCGCCATCGACGATCTAGATCGGCAAGGCATACGCCAGCGCTCGATCGAGCGCACGGGGCAGTAATATGACGTGGCGATTGTTCATCGATTCCTCGACCGGCGTCGACGTAGACCCGGAGTGGGATTTGGCGCTCGAAGACAGCAAGATCGAAGACCAGCATCGGGCGCTTGACGGGTCTCGGTATGTCTACAAGTGGGGCCGCTATCGTCGCTGGAAAGTCCCGGTGTCGTTCGTTGATTCGTCGTTTCGATTCCACGTGAATACCTGGTGGCTGTCGAACGCGCAGCTTCTGTGGATGGACAATAGCGGCTCGACAGATGTGTTTTCCGTCCAGATCGTAAACGATTCCATACCTGTCGGCGGCTACGTCAAGCCATATACCGATTTGTTTGCAGGTGTGATCGAACTGGAGACGTTCTGATGACGTGGGACGTGACGTCCTGGTTCAAGGAACAGGCGTCCTCGCGAGCCCCCGACGTCGTGCGCAAGTTCCAGGCCGCATATTTGCAAGACCGCACGTCCAACGAGCATGACGCAGTGGGCCTCGGTTCGCCATCGTTCATCGCCGGCACAGTTGCGCCGCAGCGCGTCGTTCTCGATGGCATCGACGACTACTTCGCCCTTCTCGGCCCCAGCTACGAGTCGAGCAGCTTGACGCATGGGCTCACCGTAGAGGTGCGATTCGATACGACGAGCGCCTTGTGTGCGGGAAGTTCACGCGTTCTTGCGGATTACGGCTTCGATCGATATTGGATGTTTCTGCTGTCCAACAGCACGCACTACCCGTTTTTCTATCTCCACACGGACCAGGGAGACAAGTTTACGGCAGCCGCATTCGATTGTGCGAACGGCAGTTCGCATATGATGTCTGCGCGTTACGATCCGAGCACCAATGGTGGTCAGTTGGCCTTGATGATCGACGGATCGTCGTACGTTGTGACCGATAGCATAGGCACGGTCTGGGGAAGCGGTGATCGACGTTATGGCGTCGTCGGCGCCCGCGGTGCCGCCAGTACCTTCAATGGCGAGACTGCTCTCGTAGAAAGATTTTCCGGAAGCATCGAGGAACTGCGAATCTGGCATATAGCGCGCACCGATTCCGAGATCTCGAGTCACTACGACAGCACATCGATAAGCAATGCGGACTCGGGCCTGCAACTACATTACGACATGAAAATGCTCGGCGATCTGACCGGGCGCGTGACGCGTTGGCCCACGATCCGCCGTTCGTGGAATGACCTTCGCGGCCAGACGGCCGATGTCGAGCTTGCGAACGACGATGGCGCATTGAATATGCTGTTTACTCGTCCGCAGGCAGGATTGACCACGTTCAATCTGCAGATCGGGTTTACTCATCCGACAAGCGGAGACGAGACGATTACGCCATTTCTCGGAAGAATGGCGAATGTCGGCCACAAAGCCGGCGCGCTGAAGGTCGGGGTCGAGGACAAGATCTCGCAGCTCTCCGATTACGTCGTCGGGGACACGGAAAATCCGGTGACGATGAGCAGCGTCCTTCCATCGGATATCGCCTGGACACTATGCACCTGTTACGGTCCATTCTCGGATGTCGCATCGACATCGAACACGGATATCGATTACGCGTCATTTCTGGAATGGGCCGCGGTGTTCTCCGGCGATAACGTGATCATGGATTGCCGGTTCGATGGCCAGAAAACGCTGGAAGGCATGCGCAAGATCTCCCGCCAGACGCAATCCGCCATCTACATGGAAGGCGGGCTGATGAGATTTTATCGGTTCACGGCCGTAAATACGGAGTCAACCGACCTGTCCGAAGGCGAGACGACGCAAGCCTCGATCGAGGTCGACATGCTGGCCCTGGTCACGAAACAGACCGTGCTTGGCGGTTATAACGCGGATTCCGACAGTTGGGCCTTCGCGACATTCGACATCGATTCAGAGTCGTCGGTGTCCTACGGCCTGCGCGAAGACGTCGAAAAGGACAAAAACGTCTGGTACGTGAACAGTGTGTCCGCCCTGAATCTTGCACAGCGGTTTACGTCCGTGGGCGGCAATCCGTATGAGCAGGTCACCGTGGACACGACGCTTGTCCCCATCGTCCGCCAGGTCGGCGAGACCATTTCGTTCCAGCATTCGCAGACGCAAATCGCACGCGGATATCGGATCATGGAACTTGCCCTTGACTTCGGACGCGCTACCATGACTCTAGGAATCAACGCAAGCCAGACGGAAACGCCGTTCATTCTGGATGTATCCACTCTCGACGGATCGGACAAGCTGTTATGACCGTGCGCAGAACCATACGCTGCGACATTTGCAAAGTAGAATATACCGAGCGCGAACCCGGCGATGGGTTCCCGAACTGGGGTCAGTTGCACGGGATCTCGCTCAACGGCGTGCAGAATCCGAATCTCTGCCCCGAACACCTGCATGCACTCGCTGAGCGCGCCGACGAATTGGCATGCGCTGAGCCCGCGGAGCGCTGACCCATGGCCTGGACGGATCTCACATTCAGCTTCGGCAGCATTCTGACATCGTCGAAGATGACGCAGCTCGATGACAATCTAGACGCCATTGCGGCCGGGTCGTCAGGTGCGCCGTCGATTCAGAGCTCGGCGCTTGCGGACTACCCGTGGTCTCAGGGCGACCTCAAGACATCGACGACCACGGAAACCCTCAGCGGC
>Ga0102944_1000611_pt1 | contig 26567 bp, 20 predicted proteins | sample SalPonD_shore_MG_FD_78172 | JGI IMG/M metagenome (GOLD analysis project Ga0102944, IMG submission 78172) | Salt pond soil microbial communities from South San Francisco under conditions of wetland restoration - Salt Pond MetaG... | ecosystem: Environmental > Aquatic > Marine > Intertidal zone >...
CAACCCTGCAGGACCGGAATCTGTATAACCTGTGCCGCCCCGAGCGCCTGCTGGAGCTGACCCGAAAGTTTACCGTGTTTGACAATAACGTGCGTAAAGTGGCCCGATACCAGCAATATTTTGGCGTCAAACGGATGATGAGCCGCATCCGTCAAACCGATGACGGGGGCCGACGTAAAGGTGGGGTCATCTGGCACACACAGGGCAGCGGCAAGTCGATTACCATGATCTTCATGTCCAAAAACCTGGCCCTGGCCGATGATATTCCCTCCCACCGGATCATTTTGGTCACCGACCGCACGGACCTGGACGAGCAGCTTACCAAAACGTTTAAAAGCTGCGGCAAGGACATCACCCGGGCCCGAACCGGCAAGCACCTGGGAGAGCTGGTCGAAGACCGGGGCACCCAAAACATCTCCACGATTATCAACAAGTTTAACGCAGCCCTCAACCGGCAGACCTTTAAAAACGAGTCGCCAAACATTTTTGTGCTGGTCGATGAGTCGCACCGCACCCAGTACGGGCTGATGCATGCCAAGATGAAGAAAGTGCTGCCGAATGCCTGCTACATCGGCTTTACCGGCACGCCCCTCATGAAAAAAGAGAAGAGCACGGCCCGCAAATTTGGCGGCATCATCGACTCCTATACCATGGATCAGGCGGTCAAGGACAAAGCGGTAGTGCCCATTATTTATGAAGGCCGGGCGGCCATCCTCGACACCTGGAAAGAAAAGATCGACCGGGGCTTCGAACGCGATATGGAAGGGATGACCCAGGACCAGAAGGTCGAGTATAAGACGCGCTACTCTTCGCTCAATAAATTGCTTACCGCCCAGCATGTGATTGAGGAAATTGCCGGGGATGTGACCGAGCATTACCTTAAACATCTCAAAGGCACCAAGTACAAAGCCCAACTGGCTGTCCCTGATCGGAAAACTGCTGTAAGGTATTATCGATATTTTAAGCAGCGCGGACAGGTAAACGCCGAGCTGGTGATTTCTCCACCCGACACCCGCGAAGGCAATGACGATATTTACGACGATCCCAACGATGAAGTGCAGGTCTTCTGGCAGCACATGATGGAGCGCTTCCAAAACAAGGAGGACTATGAGACCAGTCTCGTTAACCTGTTCAAATCGGACGGGGAGGAGGTGGAGCTGCTCATTGTCGTGTATAAACTACTGACAGGCTTTGATGCGCCCCGAAACACCGTGCTATACCTGGCCCGATATCTGGAAGAGCATAACCTGCTGCAGGCCATTGCACGCGTGAACCGACTGTTTGAGGGTAAGGATTTTGGCTATGTGTTAGACTATCGGGGCATTTTGGGGACCCTGAACGATGCCCTATCCACCTATCAGGCACTGCAAGGGTTCGAAGAACAGGATCTGAAAGGAGCGATCACGCCTATACAGGAAATCATCAAAAAGCTGCCCCAACTGCATAGCGAACTCTGGGATGTGTTTAAAGAATGCGAGAATACAGATGATAAAGAAGCCCTGGAGCGGTTCCTCCGTCCCCAGGACCTTCGGGATACCTTCTACGAGAAGCTATCTAACTTTGCCCGAACGCTGGAGACGGCTTTCTCGGCTGATCGTTTGTTTGACCATGTTGATGAGGATACCATCGTAAAGTACAAACGGGACCTGAAATTCTTCGAAAACCTCCGAAGGTCGGTCCGACTACGGTACTCGGAGTCCATCGACCACCGCCAGTACGAAGATCGGGTGCAGAAACTCCTGGATTCGTATGTCGGAACCGAAGGGATCGAGCAGATTATCGAGCCGGTCAACATCTTTAGCAAGGATTTTACCGATGAACAGTTGGACGCCGAGCAAGAGACCGATGCCTCCAAAGCCGATCGCATTGCCAGCAACACCAAAAAGGTGATCACCGAAAAGATGGATGAGGACCCGGCCCTTTATCGACGCTTCTCGGACATGATCGATGAGACCATCCGGCGCTTCCTGGACGAACGAATCTCCGAGAAGCAGTACCTTGAGAAGATGAAAGAAATAAAAAAAGGAGTCGAGGAAGGCGGATTGTCTGACAGTCCCACCGAGCTCAAGGACAAACCCACTGCCCGGGCCTTTTATAATACCATCAAAGACGAATTTGATGATTACGTTACCCAAATGAAGACCAAAGGGGAAAATGGCCAGGTAGATCCGGGCAGGTTAAACGAACTATATGTCCGAGCCGGCATTGAAATCGGGGAAATGCTAGACGAACTGGCTATTGTTGATTGGACGACCAACCCCGATATTAAGGATGAGATGTTTATCGGTATTGAAGATTACATGATTGAATTTTTCCGCTCGCTAGATCTAAAACGCGATTTTGATGTCATCGAACGCATTGCAGAAACCATCATCAAACAAAAAGAGTCCCGCAGTGCAGGCTAACCGTCATACTGTTCAGTACGGCACGCGTCAGATTGCTTTTAATCTGACCTATTCCGACCGGCAAACTTTGGAAATTGCCGTCTATCCCGACCAAACCGTATGGGTTACGGCTCCTAACGATGCTTCGCAAGACCAAATTAGGGAGAAAGTGCTTAAGCGTTCCCGGTGGATCGTTAAACAAAAGCGGTATTTTGACCGGTTTGAGAAACCCAATGATCGTTTTGAATACCTAAGCGGGGAAACCCATCGGTACCTGGGGCGCCAATACAGACTAAAAGTTATACAAATTGCCCCCTCCGAGGCCGAGAGTGTTAAACTAAAAGGACAGTTTCTACGCATTCGCACCCGGCAAAAAGAGAACAACCGTTATACGAAACATCTATTAGACCGTTGGTACCGAGAGCATGCAGCCGGTAAGTTTAACGAACGGTTCGAGCTGTGCCTGGTCAACCTTAACAAGTATAACATTCCACGCCCCGAGCTCCGGCTCTACCGTATGGACAAGCGCTGGGGCAGCTATACGGCCTCCGGCAAAGTGCTGCTGAACCCCGAGCTTGTTAAACACCCCACCTATTGCATCGACTATGTGATCATCCACGAACTTTGCCATACCAAATACCCCACCCACGATAAGAAATTCTATCAACTGCTAAACAAAGTGCTCCCCGACTGGCAGAAGCGTAAGCATAAGCTGGAACGGTTCAGTTAGTATATCTTATTCATCTATAGGATTGTATATAGAGGTGATTCGATACTCTGTGAAAGAGTTATCATTTATCCTCTCTTGAATACGTTGAAGTTCCCTTATCATGGCAACACTTCCGGAGAATGCTGAATGCAGTTCCTTTTCGACCTTATCCTTGAAAGGGGATTGGTCCGGTTCTTGGAAGTAATGTTGTTTTAACTCCTCCTTGGATGGAGTAGGTTCTATAGTTTGATGTTGGATATTAAAGTTAATTACCACGATTACTATTAGTAGTTTGAGCATGACTGTTTGACTCTTAATTTGTGTTTCCCTCTCACTTATAAATATAAACCCAAACAGTTTTTAGGCAGTTTTTTTGAGAAAATTGAAACTTCAAACTTCCAGGTTAGTGTTGCAATCAATGTATTGCTAAAAATACGTCAGAGTACTGCCAGACTTATAAAGGCTGGAGCGGTTTAGCTGATAGGCATAAAGTTTTTGCGTTATTACGTTATTGTGGCATGCGCCTGATTGTTTGGGAGTATTTACGGATGGCCATCTCTGACTATTTCTAACATTTTGAGGTGGCATTGTGAGGCATGTCATACAAATTTTGTTTTGGCCTAGTGCCCCTATAAAGCGCTTGTATAACACAATAAGGCCTTATTTAGGCTGAAAAACTGTTGAAAACATCCCATTTGTTAAACTTTTTTGACGACTACAGGCCTGCATGTTTAACAGGCTTTCTAGCGGTGGTTACTGGGTTAATTTATAGGCCCAAACCTCTCCTTTTTTCCACTTTATCATGCGTTTTAGGTCCTCTTCGGGGGTCTTTAGCAGCTGTGGGACCCCAATTTTTTGGTAGTTTCCGCTTGCTACGTTCCGTATCACAATAGCGGTATAGATACCACTGCGTTGTTCGGTATGGTTCGGTATCTCGGAGCAAAGTTGGGTGAGTTCGGTGACAAGCTGCCTCGTTTTTTCGCTTCTTCGGTAGCGCATGCGGCACCGGTCGCTACAGTATTTGGCGTCACTTCGTTTATGTGCAATACTTTGCCCACATTGCAGGCAGGTTCGTTGGGTCATATGCGGAATAGTTATGAGTGATAGTGAAAATTGTTTGTTAAACAGGCCGTAGAGGGTGTAGAGCAAGTAGAGGGTTTTTGGGATCGGGAAAATCCCAATCCCAAATTAGGGCTACTTCCTCTACTTGATCTACTCACCGGACTGATGTTTCAGAGCGATACCTCTCCAGTGAACACGACCGTTTGACTTGAACTTCTGAAGGCCACGCTGCTCCAGCTTTGGACTCATGGCTCGCATGCTCATTGGTGGGATTCCGTTTTGGTCGCACCACTGCTCGTAACGACGTCGTAAGTCCTGATTGCTACAACTATAATTGTACTCTTGCTGGCAAGCTTCTTCTAGGAATGCGCTCAGGATATCCATCTCACTTCGGTAGGCCATTGTATCGCATCGGACACTGTCTGGGACCTGAATCTTCTGCCCATTTTTGATCCACTGACGACAACCTCGGACGGCCCAATTAAAGATGCCGGGCAACTCCTTTATGAGCTTCGCCTTAAGATTACGGTCTACCTGATTTTTGGGAATAGTAACACCAAACTTTATCAGCCGCAGGCGCCTCCAGATGCCGTCATCGGTACCGTTGATCAAAGGCTTGTGATTGCCGAATACCCAAAGCTTGTGTGTGGGCGTAAAATCAAAAAATTCCTTGCGGAGGAATCGGGCGGAGATGGTGTCTTCTCCGGTCAGGTTCTTCACCTTGGCCTCGTCCAGGCGCTTGCCCTCCTGTATTTCGGAAAGCACGACCAACCGGTGGCTACAGAGCCGGGCGACATCGTTGGACACGCTCCCTCCATAGCTGCGATCCATGATCATATTGGACTCTGATTTGATTGCATATTCGCCCATGAGCTGCATCAGGATTTCCACGAAGGTGCTCTTTCCGTTACGACCACTCCCATAGAGAAAGAACAGGCATTGCTCTGTGGTCATACCCGTAAGGGTATAGCCCACGGCCTGCTGCAGGAACCGGATCATTGCCTGATCACCGTCCATGATTTGACGAACAAAGGCTTCCCATCGGGGGCATTCGGCATCGGAGTCAAAGCTAAAAGGGAGCTTTTTGGTAATCAGGTGCTTGGGATTTGGTTTCAACAGCTTTCCAGCCGATAAATCAACGGTCACATTATCCAGGGTGACCAGCATGGGGCATTGGTCCAATCTGTCTTTGCTCACCTTGATGCCGGGAAAGGTAGTGGACAGGCTCATCATGTTCTTTAGACGGGCTTCGGTGGCTGACCTTCGGGCATGTTTTTGTTTTTCTTGATCGTTGCCATCGACCGCCTCATCATAGAGGTCTTCTACCAGCTCTTTAGCCATCCCCATAACATGAAGTCCGGTGGAATCGGTTTTCCAGCGAACGCCATCCCAAAACAGCCACTGCTCCCCGTCGATATCGTATCGGATCTTGTCTCCACAGCGTTCGGCCAGCTCACGGGCATTACCAAAGTCGGTGTCCCAAAGCCCGTATTCCTCCTCGTCGGACGCCGGGGGTTGCAAGTGATCAGTAGCCGGAGGCTTGCTGGCACTTTTGGCAATCTGATCCACCTCGGCTTTGCCAAGTGTCGGTGTGCACCGTTTGCCATTAATATCAAGCAGTTCGTTATATATTTGCCGGTAGGTCATTCCCTCCTCCCGAAGGTTGACCCCCATCCGAAATAGGGTATCGTTGCGTTTGCCCTCGGGAATAGGGTCTACCGAGCTGTGATCGGTGGATATATCACTGCCAGTCGAAGGTGTTTTTTGCAAGTTCTGCAAAAATCGTATAACACTCTTCGGGAAAGGCTGTATCTGCTCTAAGTCGATCAACCATTCATAATAAGCCCCCGATTGGTGCAGACTCCCGGGGGCTACCACGTACCCGCCATCGGTTTTGATGTCGAGCCCGTCTCCAAGCTTGCCGTTGCTATTGGATAGTAACCCTTCGCCGGGATAACGAAAGTAAAAGTGTTTGCCTCCACCACCCGTCATAATGGTCGTTGTTTGAGTAAAACAGCCGAGCCGCTCTTCCAGAGCATCCAGCGACTGCTCTCCCCCATGCCGTGGATCCACATCCAGCACCACCAAATCAGATGACCTGCCGCAGGCAATACCAATATTGGCATCCGGCCACCGGCTCCACCAATCTTTGATTTGGTCAGGATCACGGCTGGCCCTTTCAGGCCAGCCGCTTACCCTGGGATGTTTACCGCTACTGCCGCAATCATTTCCGCAACTGCATTGGCCATCCCGGCCGGGGTGATGCAGGGGAATCAGATGAAATCCATGTTCGATTAGCTCCAAGGCTTTCAATTTCTGTGTGCTCATAGATCGGCTCCTCCTAGCGATAAGCTTTCATCATGTTATCGCGAAGGAACGCCTCTATGCCCTTGCGGGGATACAGGATCTTCCGACCTTCCTGAAAGAACGGAATCTTGCCTTCATCCCGGTAGTTTTGCACCGTCCGGCGGGAGACGCTCATCATCTCCATGACTTCTTCGGTAGTGAGCCAATCCTTCTGAAAGCTGTCTTTCATCTGGGGCAATTGCTCCTTGACGGCCTGCTTTACGGCCGAAGCCAGATAATCCAGCACATCATTCGTTAATTGGATGGTTATGCTATTCTTCATAGTGAACCTCTTATTATTTGTTAGAAATTTAAGGTACTATGAAGCTACACTATGAAATCAGCAGTCCCTTCTCGGTGGGCGCGCAGAAGTTACGCGCTAAGCGCGCGAAGTTCTTCCCAACGTTTGTCGCGAAGCCGCCGGGCTCGGTCGGCAATGATCTTAGGTTCATCCGGGAAGGCTTCCTCATCATAAAACCCGAACTGGATTAACTCGTTGCGTATTTGCTCGTAGGCATCTTCATGGGAGAGCTTATTCATCATGGTGAGATTAAGAAAGCGAATGCTCATAGAGTCTTTGACGCTATGACCCCAGTTGAACAGGCTGTCGAGGGTACAATCGGCAATACTGCTGTAGCAAAAGGCATTTTGGCTGATATCAAGCATGGGCTTGACATCATAGTAGGGCAGCTGATCCTCATGATTGAGATGATCTAAGGCTCGATCCAATCCCAAAAACTTGGCAAACTGAAAGCCCGTCCTTTTGATTAGCCTTGCAGTATAATCCAGTTGATCCTTGATATACTCATGCACATTTTTATCCGTCCCAATAAACGAATAATCCTGAAATCCATGAGTTTCCCAAATTTCTTTAAGATCTTTGAGCACGCTCCCGTGACAGCCGGTTTTCATTTTGGTTTCAGTATTTATCAACCTATGATACCTTTCAAAATCCTGGCTATCATCCCGGATGCAGGAATTAAGCACTTTGAATATTTCGCGCAAATTCATTTCAACACGCTGATAGAAACTGTAGGCCGTTTTAAACAGATCCTCCTTACGTTGGGTGGCTCCCATTGTAATGATGTGAATAGACTGCTTGGCATCTGATAGCTCGGCTCTAGCCAGCTCCGAAGCCAGTTCATTCCAATGTTTTCTGAAGGTGCAATAATATTCGTTCTCATCGATCTCGGGGATCAAGCTGAAATAGCCTTTAAGGGCTAATTCCAGTTGTTCTTTTCTTTGTTCATAATTTTCAATCATGATTTGTGTCTGTAGATTATTTGGGTTAGTTGGTTAACTGAATATTGCTTCTGCAGTTTTATCTAAATGTTCATTTCCAAGACTTTTGAGGTACTGAATCGTTGTGGTAATTTTTTTGTGTCCAAGCAGATCGCGTATCTCTATTAGTCTTAAATCTTTTTCCAGGCATCTCTGAGCAAAAGAATGACGAGCGATATGAAATGAAATGTGTTCTTCAATTCCAGCAGCTTTTTGGAGCTTAGAAAGGTATTTATTGACCAATGCATTTTTTGAAGAGAGTTGATCATTGAAATATTCTTCCTCAGAATAGTCTTTTCGATGATCCAGGAATGGAAATATATAGTGCTCCCTATTTAGTTTTCCATCAGGTCTATAGTAATTAAGTATTTTTTTAGCCTGCTTAGGGAGTTTTATAGACATTCTCACTCCAGTTTTTTTTATAACGTAAATCAACCGTTCGCCTTTGATATTATTCCATTGCAGGTCGCAGGCATCACTAAATCGCATTCCCCAGCAATAGTAGGCAAACATGAAAATATTCTGACTGTCAAATAGTCGGGTCCCTTTATGCGTTTTAACCGATTTAAAAGCTTTTATCTCATTCGCCGAAAGCTTAGGCTTAATCACAGGATTGCTTGGCATTTGATATTCATTAAAAGGATATAGGTCACGAGAAATGCATCCTTCGCGGATGGCATCATTGAAAATCGTGCGGACCTTCTTGAGATTAGATTTCACGGTATTCGGCTTGTTTCCGCGTTTTTGCATACAATACACTTCATATTTCCGCAGGAATTCTGGAGTGAGATCTTCAAAGGGTAATCTTTTCTTGCCCCAAAATTCCTTTACTTTATTGAATACGGTATTAAAACTTTTCCACCGGTTATAGCTTTTTGTAATCTTATAATCTTTTATCGCATCTTTTGCATATTCAAAGAAGTCGGGATTATCCTTTTTTTCTTCTTTATCCTCTTTGTTTTGTTCAATACCATTCTGCTCAATGGCTTCCTTAAGATCATCCACGGTAAAATCCACGTGACCTTCCTTTAGATCAAGCATTATTTGATTGGCATTGAGCTTTTGGCGGATTAGGTAATTATTGATCTTTTTTGCAATAGGATGGGAGCGTCGTACCTCCTCCTTATCCTCATTCCAGTCCGATTCGTCCAGATGAATATCAGTGTGTATCAACCTGGATTTCCGATTATGCGTGATACGTAGATATAGCGGGTGTTCGCCTTTATTTTTTCTCTTCTTGAGGTAATATGTCAGTGTTGCCAACGTGCTATATTTATTCGTTCAAATTTGCAGTAAAACTTTACTGCATAAAAAGAAGAGATGCAAGGATCTTTTGTGACATACTGACAAAAAGATCTTTTCGGGACTAATTTTCTTGGTATTAATAGAATCTTCGCACAAATATTCCATTGCTCAAATGAAATATCAGAAATGAGATTGGATAAATATCTATATGGATGATAGTTACTTGCATTTTTTAATGCTGATTTAAAACTCAAAAATTTATTGCTAGGCAACAACTTACAGATATGTTGAACGTACATAATTGGATACACTTACCGCTTAGGTGAAAATATTTTCAAAAAAAATTTGAAAGCATGAAAAAAATTGCATTAGTTGCACAATGGATTGTGCAAGTAGCACAAACGATTGTTTTAGAGAAGAGTTATATGGCACAAGATATTTCAATAAAATTTATTGCAGAAAAATCAGGGTTTTCACCCTCGACTGTCTCTCGAGTTATGAATGGAAATGCAAGAGAATACAGAATAAGTGAAGAAACGGAGAAAAAGATACTCCGTTTAGCTGATAAATATGATTATAAACCTAATCCTGTAGCTGTTAGCTTACGAGTTAAGAAAAGTTATACTATTGGATTGGTTATACCGAGTTTGGACAATCCCTTTTTTGTAAATGTGACTAGTATTTTAAATAAGGAGCTCACCAAAAAGGGCTATAACATTATTTTAACTGAGAGTGAAGATAATCCAGAAGTTGAAGCAGAAGTGATCAATCAATTATTGGAAAGGAATATTGATGGTCTCATACTCATCCCGTGTAAAGAAAAAGATAAAAACATTGGTCTCTTAGAAAGTAAATTCGAAGATGGGATTCCTATAATTTGTATTGATCGGTATGTTAAAAATTCCAAAATACCTTATTTGACAACTAATAATGAGAAAGGAGCTTATGAAGGTGTTAAGTATTTAATCGAACGAGGGCACAAAAAAATTGCTTGCATTCAAGGTCTTGTGGAATCTACTCCTTCAGTAGATAGGAAAAATGGTTATCTGGCTGCCTTGAAAGAATATGGCCTGGAGCCATTTTTTATTGGGGGGGATGCATTTAGCATTGAATGTGGTGAGCGAGAGACCAAGAAACTTTTGAAAAATAAAGAGAAACCAACTGCTATTTTTGCTATGAGTAGTACAATAGCTTTAGGGGTGATGAAGACAGTAAATGAATTTAATTATAAAATTCCTGATGATTTTTCATTAATGGGATTTGATGATAATATCTTTCTTGATTATTTGTCTACCCCACTTACAACAATTGCTCAACCAGTTAATGAGATTAGTGAAAGAGCGGTTAAGGCATTGATTGATCATCTAAACGGTACATTAGATTTGTCTAATTGGTCAAGTGCTATGTTAGATACAAAAATAGTTCACAGAAAATCTGTCAATTAAACGGGATAATTTTTTAAAAATAATTGCACAATCGTTTGTGCAAACTAATCATAATCAAATCGAGGTCAGTAATGAAAAAACTAATGATGGTTTTGGGAATAGCATTACTCTTTAGTACGCAGTTACAAGCCCAAACCGTATCTGGAACGGTATCTGATAAAAGTTCTGGTGATACGCTTCCTGGCGTAAATATAAGGGTGCAGGGCACTACAAATGGAACTACTACAAATGTTAATGGTGATTATAGTCTTAAGGTCAAAAGCCTAAGGGATACATTGGTAGTTTCTTTCGTTGGATTTAAAACTGAAGTGATACCTATACAAGGACGAAAAAATATAGATATTGCACTTGCTCCAACGGTTATAAGTGGACAACAAATGGTAGTAATTGGATATGGTAGCGCTTCGGAAGAAGAAGTAACTGGTTCAATATCCGCTTTAGACAGTGCCGATTTTAAAAAGGGTAACATCTCAAGTCCAACGGGAATGTTACAGGGTGAAGTTGCTGGTTTACAAATAGTGAATGCTGGTGGTGGTGACCCTAATGCTTCTGATGAAATTCAATTACGCGGGTTAACCACTCTTACAGGCAGTACAGAGCCATTAGTAGTAATTGATGGAATACCTGGCGCTAGCATGCAGGGATTAGATACTGATGAAATTAAATCAATAAATGTTTTGAAGGGAGGATCAGCTGCAGCCATTTATGGCACAAGAGGTACCAATGGTGTAATCCTTATTCAGACAAAAGAACCTAAGAAAGGAGAAACCAATCTTGATTATTCAGCAAAATTTACTACCGAGACGGTTGCTAACAAGCTGGATAATCTATCTGCTAGTCAATATAGGAAAATCATTAAAGAGAGATATCCCAATAATTATCAATCGCTGGATATGGGGGCAAGTACAGATTGGTTTAATGCAATTACTCGGAGTCCCTTAAATCAGGATCATAACTTTTCTATTGCTGGTGGTGCTGAGGATATGAGTTATCGAGCATCACTAAACTTTTCTACCAATCAAGGTATAGTACTAAGAAATTACAATCAACAGCTTCATGCAAAGGTGGCTTTACATCAGAAATTCTTTGATGATAGGTTAAATATTGATTATAGGTTGCGATATAATCGTATCAAGAGGCAATGGACTGATGATTATGCTATGGAACAGGCCTTTAGATATAATCCTACAGCTCCAGTGTATGATACATTAAATACATCTGTTGATGGGGGATATTATCGGAATCCCAATCCTTTCCAATACTATAATCCGGTTGCTATGATTAAGGAAAGAACTGATCAGGGACAAGAAGAGGTGTTGAACGGAAGTATGAAGGCTTCTTTTGACATATTAAATAATCTGGAATTTTCAGCTGAAGGGTCATTGGATAGGACTCCATATTCTGGAGGGGCGTATAATTCACATTATTACCCAATCGCATTAGGTACAAATGGATATGCTGAAGATTGGTCAAATTTAAGTACAGAGAGATATATTGAGACTAAGTTGAATTATGACACTTCAATAGGTGGGGATCATAATATTAAGGCTTTAGCCGGCTATTCCTTCCAACAATCAGAATACCGGTCTATGGATATGGCCAATCAAAATTTTGATACAGACTATTTCAAACAATATAACATAGGGGCTGGATATGCACTAAATAGTGGTAATGCTTCTATGTCTAGTTATAAAGAAAGCAGCAAACTGATATCATTTTTTGGTCGCTTAATGTATAACTATAAACATAAATATTTATTAACAGCTTCATATCGCTACGAGGGGTCTACAAAGTTTGGTAAAAACAATAGGTGGGGATCTTTTCCCTCTCTCAGTGTAGGTTGGCGAATAAATCAAGAAAAATTTATGTCCAATATAGATTGGGTCAATAATTTAAAACTTAGGGCGGGTTATGGTATTACTGGAAACTCAGGAATAGGTAATTATAATGCCTTGGCCCTATTACAAACTTCGGGTCGAATGTACTACAATGGAGATTGGGTTAATACTTATGCTCCTGCTAGTAATCCTAATCCTGACCTTAAGTGGGAGAAAAAAGCAGAGCTTGATATAGGTGTTGATTATGATCTGTTTGGTGGTCGAGTAAGTGGAAGTTTTGATTATTATGACCGTACAACTTCTGATTTATTGTACAATTACAGTGTACCTGTTCCGCCAAACGTTTATGGTTCTACTTTAGCTAATGTAGGCAAGATGACTAATAAAGGGTTTGAGGCTAAATTAAGTCTTATCCCAATACAAGGGAATGACTTCCAATGGAATTCTACGATCCTATATAGCACCAACCAGAATAAGCTTGTTTCCTTTTCTGACCCTTCAAAGGGATATGAATTAAGTGAGCTAAAAACGGGATGGTTTAATACTGATATTACAGCGTGGACTGAAAGAATTGTCCCCGGTGGTCCTATTGGTAACTTCTATGCTCCCGTTTTTAAAGGATATAGTAAAGACGGTACTAAAGCTTTATATAAGGACTTTAATGGGGACGGTAAAATAACTGAAGATGATCGAAGAGTAGTTGGTAATGCCTTCCCAGATTTTAGGCTTAGTTTTAAAAACTCCCTCAAATATAAAAATTGGGATTTTAGCTTTTTGTTAAGAGGAGTTTTTGGCCAAAGTGTTCTTAATGCACATAGAATGTATTATGAGAACTTTAGTTATCTGGGACCAAAGAATATTTTGGCATCTGCTTTAGATCATCCAAATTATGAAGGTGCCGTCGATTATGATTCCCGGTATGTTGAGAATGCCTCCTATGTAAAATTGGACAACATTTCGCTCGGTTATACCTTCCAGAATATTGCCAATTTAATCAAGAGTGCTAGAATTTATATAAGTGGGCAACAATTAATAACGATTACAAACTATAAGGGAGTTGATCCGGAAATTAGTATAAGTGGTTTGGCTCCTGGAATTGATTATCAGTCTTATTATCCAAGGACTAAGAGAGTCACATTTGGTTTCGATATAAAATTTTAAAAAATAAAAAATTAACATTATGAGATACTCAAATCTAGTAAATATCCGAGTACTGATATTAGGATTGTTGGTAATGGCAATTATGCCTGCTTGTACTGATCTGCAACCAGATGTTTACTCTTCCTTGCCTGCAGACAAGTTTGGTCAAAGTCAACGCGAATTGGTGCAAGAAGCAGGAAGAGCTTTTTCACACCTGCAAAACGGTACTTCTGACTTGTATGGTTTTTGGGGTATGAAAGTTGTTCCTACGGATGAAACTGTAATTCCATATCGGGTTCAAAATTTATGGTATGATGGAGGAGAATGGATAGCTTTATATACCCACAATTTTAGCCCCGATCTTTTTACTGATCCAGCGGCATGGGATTTCATTTTTGGTGGGGTTTCAATTTGTAATCAGATAATATATCAGATTGGGCAATCATCAGTACAATTTAAGGCTAAGGATAAAATTGTTGCCCAACTTAAGATGCTAAGAGCTTGGTATTATCTGCAGGCCATGGATCTATGGGGAAATGTACCTATTAGTACTGATTTTAGTGATCCTACACCACCTAAGCAAAGTTCAAGAAAAGAAGTGTTTAACTTTGTTGAAAAGCAAATAAAAGATAATATATCTGATTTAGATCCATATCCAACAGGTGAGAATTATGGGAGACCCACTCAAGCAATGGCTAATATGATGTTAGCGAAGCTGTATCTAAATGCAGACGTCTGGGTAGGAACTCCTATGTGGGACAAAGCAATAGATGCAACAAATAAGATTATAAATTCGGGCTCGCCGTTACAATTGGAATCGAATTACTTTGCTAATTTTGCAGTCCATAACGAAAATTCCAAAGAGAATATATTTGTCGTTCCTGAAGATAGAGTAAATACTGCAGGATGGACTCATGAACTAAATCTGGAGCAGTATACACTTCATACATTAAGCCAACAAACTTTTGGTATACTCGCTTTTTGTTGGGATGGGATGGCTGCGACAGAAGATTTCTATAAATCATATGATAAAGATGATAGCAGAATAGATTCTTGGCTAGAAGGGCCTCAATATGATGCTAACGGGAATCCACTTATGTTGACAGCGGACCATCAACTTAATTATAGGCCTCATGTTAAATCCTTGAATACAGACGGGAATAGAGCATTGCTTGATGATGGGGTTCGTTTCCAGAAGTATAGATATGAGTCTGGTATTCAAGAGGGACAGAGTATGAGTAATGATTGGGTTATTTATCGTTATGCTGATGCTTTAATGATTAAAGCTGAAGCATTAATGCGAAAAAATGGGGGTACTGCTACTCCAGAAGCCGTTAATTTAGTAAACAAAATACGAGAGAGGGCTTTCGGAGATGCTTCTCACGATTATACCACATCTACATTAACGATGGACACATTACTTGCAGAACTGGGACGTGAGTTCGCATGGGAAGGTCATCGCCGGGATGATCTGATCCGATTCGGTAAATGGACAGACTCTTGGTGGGAAAAACCTGCAACTGCTGACTACAAGAAGCTTTTCCCTATTCCAACTGGAGCGTTAAGTGATAACACAAACTTAAAACAGAACCCTGGTTATTAATAGTCTTGTATAGCTTTTTGTGAACCTCATATGTTAACAAAAGTGGTGTATTATAAATAGAGCATGGCTGTAACGTATGAGGTTCTACAAGGCTTTTGGGAAAAGATTATAGAAGGATATATATCAGAAAAAATCAAACTCACAATCAGACTTATTATGAAAAAAGTGACTCTAACTGTTGCCGCTTTACTGCTAATAGTGGGTGTAACTTTTGGCCAAGAGATTAAAGCAAAAAAACATAAGATTTATCAAAATAAGGTTGTAAAAATATCAAAAGAAAAACTTTTGGATAAAATAAAAGGGGGGTGGGCGGGACAAACAATAGGTGTTACGTTCGGCGGGCCTTATGAGTTTAGATTTGAAGGGACTATGATTCAAGACTACGTCCCTTTAAAATGGTATGATGGATACCTTAAAGATACGTATGAAAATTCACCTGGATTATACGATGATATTTATATGGATCTAAGTTTTGTGAAAATTTTTAAAACCAAAGGTCTTGATGCGCCAGCTAAAGATTTTGCAACAGAATTTGCAAACGCTGATTATCCATTATGGCATGCCAATCAATCGGCTCGATATAATATTCTACATGGTATTGATCCACCTAAATCTGGCTACTGGCGTAATAATCCCCATGCAGACGACATAGATTATCAAATTGAATCAGATAATGTTGGTTTGATGTCACCAGGAATGCCCAATGCTGCTTCTCAGGTTAGTGATAAAATTGGACATATTATGAATTATGGAGATGGTTGGTATGGTGGTGTTTTTGTAGGCGCAATGTATTCACAAGCATTTGTATCCGATAATATACCTTTTATTGTTAATCAAGCCCTTAGCACAATACCAGAACAAAGCGAATTTTATCAATGCATCCATGATGTTATTGAATGGCATAAAGAATTTCCTAATGATTGGAAAAAAACGTGGTTTAAAATACAACAGAAATGGTCTGAAGTTAGGGGTGGGCCTGATGGAGTTTTTACAGCATTTGATATTGATGCTAAAATAAATTCAGCCTATGTAGTTTTGGGACTACTTTATGGAAATGGTGATTTTACAAGATCTTTAAAAATTGCTACTCGTGCTGGTCAAGATGCTGATTGTAATCCTTCTACAGTAGGTGGAATACTGGGCACTGTATACGGCTACGATAAAGTGCCAGACTATTGGAAACAGGGGTTGCAGGAAGTTGAGAACATGGATTTCAAGTATACAACCATGTCGCTCAATGATGTATATCAGGCTAGCTATCAATTGGCACTACAGAATATAAAGAGAAATAATGGAGAGGTGAATGGAGAAAACGTTGTAGTTCGATTACAGAAGCCAAAAACAGTGCGTTATGAAGAAAGTTTTAAAGGGCAATATCCAGTAGAGAAAAGAGAAATCTGGACCAATTTAGGCTATGGAAATGATGGTAACGAGCATGATGAGTATTCATTCAATTTTAAAGGTAATGGATTTGTAGTCATGGGTAGTGCCAATAAAAAAGATAATATCAATAATAATTATGAATATAAGCTACAAGTTTATATAGATGGGAATTTAGATCAAACAGTGGCTTTACCAACTGATTGGCATATAAGACGGAATGATATAGCTTGGAAATATCAGTTACCGAATAAAAAACATCATGTGAGATTAAAGTTGTTAGACCCCCAAAAAGATTACTATGTCAGTTTAAAACATGTCATTCTTTATTCTGATCATAAGAGAGACGCATTCTAATAGAATATTAATAAGAAGATGGTGAAAAAATGCAGTTTAAAAAACGTTTATTGCTCTCTGCCGTTTTACTTTTTTTGATTACACTTTCTCAGAGGGTATGTGCTAAGGATTATTATCTAGATGCCAATGGAGGTTCAGATAATAATTCTGGCACCAAATCCGCTCCATGGAGAACTTTAAAGCGTCTTGATCGGATAAATTTTAAACCCGGTGATCATATTTATTTTTCTCGTGGTTCTAAATTTAAAGGAGGATTTGTTGTTAAAAATTCTGGGACTAAAAAAGCACCTATTGTTTTTAAAGCTTATGGGAAAGGTGATGCTCCTCTTTTTATTAATAAGAACTATGCTCATTTAAATGGTAACGTTATACAGGTTCGAGGTAGTAATATTATTATTAATGGACTGCATTTTGCCCATACTGCTAACTATTCAGGTAAAGCAGTAAACACAAAACAAAAAAGTGGGCCTGATAAAAAGATTTTATTGGTAGGTGCGATTTACCAAATAGAGGGTGCTAACTATCTTATAGTTAAGAATTGTGAATTTAATGATTGTCCAATAGGTATATATATCAATGGGAAACATGACCAGATTTCCCATAATAAATTTCATGACTGTAATAGGTTTCTTTGGAAACCTGACTGGGGCCCAATTGCTATAGTGGTTGGAAATGCAAATAACGAAATTTCGTATAACTATTGCTCTAATTATCTGAAAGAGGGCGGCAATTATGGAGCTGATGGGGGATTTATAGAATTAGATAGTCGCTATTACGGTGGACCTATTCATGATCTTAAGATTCACCATAACTATAGCCAAGCAAACGAAGGTTTTATGGAAGTGACTAATGCGGGTAAAAATATCCATGTCTACTACAATGTCAGCGATGATTTTCAAGAGTTTATTTTCTTCTGGTCTGGAGATAGTTCAAGAGTTGATAACAATACTGTAATAAGGACACGACCGGCTAATTCAGACGTAAATGTCGTTTTTACATTTAGAAATAGCGGGTTTCAGATTCGCAATAATATTTTTGTGGTTGCAAATGGTATTAAGGTGTTCGGGACAGGTGCTTATGATGCAACGAATTTTGATCAGAAGCATGAATATAATCTGTATCACTCTACGGATGAGGTATCAACAAATCCGATCGGAAAGAACCCGGCTGAAGGTGAAATAATAGCCAACCCATCATTTGTCAATTTACAGGATGATAATTTTGAATTAACAAAAGATAGTCCAGCAATAAGGGGAGGAATCAATCTAGGTTATAAAGAGGATTTCAGTGGTTCCCCAATTCCATCATCAAAACCTGATTTAGGTGCTTATCAGTACCAAGAATAATTAGAATTTAAATTCTAAAGAAATAGTCATGTGTAAAAGAATCCTCAGCTTGAGTTTCGTACTACTACTATTTTGTATCTCTACAACTATAGCACAACAACCTCAGTATCAAGGAGATCTAAATGAACTTTTTGCTGGCCCTAAAAACACATCGTCTTCAGAAGTATGGTTAAATGAAATGAAGAGCTGGAGAAAGGCTGAAAAAGATTCAATTCATTTTAATGCGAAAACATACTTACAGCCTCAATTAGGTTGGCTCAAGAAGTCTTTTATTTATGTACAGATGATGGCCCATGATCGTTATTTCTATGACCCAATCCACCATCAATATACTGTAGATCGATTTCTAAATGATCTTAAAAAGCGTTACGGCGGAATTGATGCAGTTCTCATCTGGCCTACCTACCCGAATATAGGTATTGATAACCGTAATCAATATGACTTGGTTCAGGATATGCCTGGTGGTGTTGAGGGAATTAAGAAAATGATTCGGCAGTTCAAAAATCGTGGGGTAAGGGTCTTTTTTCCTATAATGATATGGGATCGTGGCACTAGAAGAATTTCTGAGTCTATGCCTGTGGCTTTGGTTAAAGAAATGAAAATGCTTGGAGCTGATGGTATGAATGGGGATACAATGTGGGGAGTAACGAAAGATTTTCAACAAGCTTCTGATAGTCTTTCCTATCCACTTGTCTATCAACCTGAATTAGGAATGCCGGAATTGAATAAGGTTAAATGGAACACCTCTAGCTGGGGTTATTATTGGGATTATAAATTTGAACCGGGCGTGAGTGTATATAAATGGCTGGAACCCCGCCACCAGGTATTTGTAACCAATCGTTGGGCCGTTAATAAAACTAATGATTTGCAATATGCCTTTTTTAATGGGGTGGGTTACAATGCCTGGGAAAATATTTGGGGCGTTTGGAATCAGATTCCTAAACGTTATGAAGAGGCTATTCGACGAATTTCTACGATATATCATGAATTCCCGGCGATTTGGAATAGCGAGGATTGGAGACCTTTTATACCCACTTTAAAAAAGGGAATTTTTGCTTCAGAATTCCCTGGTACTGACGAAACAGTTTATACAGTTGTAAATCGGGATAGTGTGGATAAAAGTGGAGAGCAGTTAGAGCTACCTTATAAAGAGAATGTGAAATATTTTGATATTTGGCACGGTACTGAATTATCCCCCAAAAAAGAAGGAGACCATATCGTGCTAATCTTCCCGGTTGACAGCAATAGTTTTGGGGCTATATTAGCGATTAAATCGTATAAAATGGATTTATCTTACGTAAGATTTATTCAGAAAATGCATGTCTTGAGTGAAAAATCTCTTAGTAGTTATTCAACAGATTGGCACCCACTGCAGCAACATATAACACTTATAAACAAAACTTCACTAGCAGAATCCAAACCTGATGGTATGGTTTTAATATCAGGTGCAAAAAACTATGAGTTTGAAACAAAGGGTACTATGATCGAGGGAGATCCCCTACCGAAAGAAGTTGGTGTGCAATATCCATGGAATGAGCACCCCTCTCGATCGCATAAACATACCATGGATATTCCTTCTTTTTATATGGATAAATATCCTGTTACCAATAAAGAATACAAACAGTTTCTGGATGCCACTCATTATCATCCGGTGGATGATCATAACTTTCTTAAGGATTGGAAGAATGGCACCTATCCGAAAGGTTGGGATAACAAACCGGTTACATGGGTATCTCTTAAAGATGCAAGAGCATACGCTAAATGGGCAGGAAAACGATTGCCTCACGAATGGGAATGGCAATATGCTGCACAAGGTACGACCGGTAACCAGTATCCTTGGGGAAATAAAATGGATTCAACCAAGATACCTCCACCTGACACATCTCGAACTATGCGTCCTCCCACTGATGTCGATGCGTATCCACAGGGGGCTAGTCCATTTGGTGTTGTAGACATGGTTGGTAATGTATGGCAATGGACAGACGAATATGCTGATGAGCACACTCGTTCAGCCATCCTTAAAGGTGGTGGATACTATCGTTCTGCAAGTTCTCATTGGTATTTTCCAAAAGCTTATGAAGTTCAAAAATACGGCAAATACCTTTTAATGGCACCCAGCTTGGACAGATCTGGAGCTGTTGGTTTTAGATGTGTAAAGGATAAATAGAAATCGGGAGCCAGATCAAATTTCAATAATTAATATACCATATAACGAGGTTAACAAATGAAGAGGAAAGCTGTACTTACGGTACTATTTATATTTTCATTAATTTCAATATCAAATGCTCAGTCTCAGCCCCAGTCTTGGTATAAGGCTTCGTACTGGATAGATCATTGGCCTGATGGGCAGCAATTCCCTGTACCTGGTGGTTGTATGCAGATGGAAGGACAGTGGAAACTAGCATGGACCCCCTGTACTCCGGAGGTAGTCAATAATTTTCTTCGAGAAATTACCTTTTGGAGTAACGAGTGGAAGATCAGGAAAGGTTATGACGGGTCGAGATATGATGATCCTGCCCTCAAATGGACGCAGTCGAGTTTTATACAACCGCAGATGATGGCGGAAGATCGTTATTTTTATGATCCCGAAACCCATCAATATACGGTTGACCGTTATCTTGATGATTTGGAGAAACGATATGGAGGCATCGATGCTGTCCTAATTTGGCCCGAGTATACCAATCTGGGGGTTGACGCCCGGAATCAATTGGATATGATTCGATCCATGCCCGGGGGTATCGATGGGGTGAAACAAATGATCAAAGACTTTCACCAGCGGGGCGTACGTGTACTGTTTCCTATGATGATGTGGGATCAGGGAACACATAAAGTTGAAAATTGGCCCAAGGCCATAGCACAAATGATGGCCGAGATAGGCGCCGATGGGGTTAACGGTGATACCCAGGAAGGGGTCCCCCTGGCATTTGTAAAGGCGGCGGAAGACATCGGTCACCCGCTGGCCTTCGAACCCGAGGGTGGACCGCCTGCTGAAGAGTTGGGTTATAATTTACTTACATGGGGCCAATATGACTACCCGTTTGCTCCTTTAGTAGATAAATATAGATGGATAGAACGCCGTCACATGGTCAATGTCTGCGATCGATGGGCCAAAGATAAAACTGATAACCTTCAGTTTGCGTTTTTTAATGGTGAAGGGTATGAAAGCTGGGAAAACGTATGGGGAATCTGGAATGGTATTACCCCGCGTGATGGCGAGGCTATACGAAGAATGGCGACAATAGAACGTGCTGTAGCTCCTTTTTTTATTAGCCAGGATTGGCGGCCTTATTTCCCCATGCTTCGTTACGGTGTATTCGCAAGCAAATGGCCTCTACATGATCAAACCGTTTGGACGATTGTCAATAGAAATCCCTATAATATAAATGGCCAGCAGATGAAGCTTCCATATAAGAAGGGTATGCATTATTACGATTTGTACCACGGAGTTGAGCTCACCCCTCAAAGAGATGGTGATCAGGTAATACTGAGTTTTGAAATGGAAGAAAAGGGATTTGGCGCGTTGTTAGCATCCGAAACTCCGCCCGACAATACCATTTCTTCCTTAATGTCAAAAATGAAGAACATGACCCAGAAACCTCTTTCTGACTATTCGCATGAATGGAAAGCGCTGTCCCAGGAAATGACACCGATTCCATCGACCAAAGTAACCACCAAAAAACCGGAAGGCATGGTCAAAATTCCAGGCGGCGAGTACACGTTTAATGTGAGAGGAATCGAAAATGAAGGGGAGAATAACCCCGGAGTGGATGTACAATATCCATGGGAGAATTCAGCACGTCGTTTTCATCATCACAAGATGCACATCAATTCTTTCTGGATGGATAAATATCCGGTAACGAATCAGGAGTTTCAAAAGTTTCTGGAGGCGACTCATTATCATCCGGAGGATGATTTGAATTTTCTCAAAGACTGGAATAATGGCACTTATCCGAAAGGCTGGGGGAACAAACCAGTAACATGGATATCTCTTGAGGACGCAAGAGCTTATGCAAAATGGGCAGGAAAACGATTGCCTCACGAATGGGAATGGCAATATGCGGCACAGGGTACGACTGGTAATCAGTATCCATGGGGGAATACGTGGGATTCTACAGCGGTCCCGGTACCCGACAAAGGTCATACATTGACGGGACCTGACGACGTAGATGCTCATCCGAAAGGGGCCAGTCCTTTTGGTGTGACGGATATGGTAGGAAATGTCTGGCAGTGGACCGATGAATTTATGGATGAACATACTAGGGCTGCTATTGTTCGGGGGGGCAGTTACTATAAGCCTCTAGGATCCGCTTGGTACTTCCCCCAGGCTTACAAAAATGATGAACATGGTCATTACCTTTTAATGGCCCCTAGTTATGACAGATCCGGAACTATTGGATTTAGATGTGTAAAAGACGCGGAAAAATAACTTATTATTTTCACCAAAATTATTCAAAATAATAACTTAGTTGACGTGAATCAGGATAAGTGATATGAGTCTGAGAAATTTTGCAAGGTACGGCGAAATCCCCCACTTGAAGGGAGCTGAGGGTTAGCCTGAAAAGGCCGTGCCCTACGAGTACCCCTCAGGCCCCATGAAGAACCATCTTCATGGGGCTATCTCCCTCAATGGGAGATAATTTTTAGCTAATTTCTTATCCCTAGTTTAAGGTTGTTAATTAATTACTAATAATAAGGCTAATCAAAGTACGGCCAATTTAAAATATGAACATTTAATCATGACGAATCCGAGAATTGCAGTAATTGGAAGTAGTAATACTGATATGGTTATTAAATCAGATAAACTACCTAGGCCGAGTGAAACTGTAATAGGCAATGAATTTTTAATGAACCCCGGCGGAAAGGGAGCAAATCAGGCAGTTGCAGCTGCCAGATTAGGAGGAGAAGTATCATTTGTTGCAAAAACCGGCGACGATGTTTTTGGAGAAAAGGCTCGACAACATTATAGGGAGGAAGGTATTATTACCGATTTTATTGCATTAGATCGGCAAAGATCTTCTGGAATAGCTTTAATTATGGTAGATGGCAACGGTGAAAATTGTATTTCAGTGGCATCTGGGGCCAACGCTACTTTAAATCAGCAGGATATAGAGAAAGCAAGAGAAGAAATTGATAAGTCAGATGTGATACTGATGCAATTAGAAATTCCTCTGCCTATAGTGAAGTATGTGATCAAAACAAAAAAAGCGGGTAATAGAGTCATCCTGAATCCAGCGCCTGCTCAAAAGCTTGATGATAAATTACTGGGGGGGATTTATGTTCTGACACCAAATTCAAGTGAAGCGGAGATGCTTACTGGTATGCAAATTAACAGCATTGATTCAGCACGTACCGCAGCAAATATCTTAAAAGACAAAGGGGTGGAAAATGTTATAATCACCTTGGGTAAAAAGGGAGCATTCGTATTGTCAGATCATATTTCCGAGTTAGTTCCGGCACCTGCTGTCAGTGCGGTGGATAGTACTGCGGCTGGAGATACTTTTAACGGGGCATTGGCAGTAGCCCTTGCCAATGGAGAATCATTGATTGAAGCCACTAAATTTGCAAATCAAGCTGCTTCTTTAAGTGTCAAAAAGATGGGAGCTCAAGTGTCCATACCCTATAGAGCAGAAATCATTACTAATAATATTTAAAATTAAATTATGTCTAACTGCAGAGTTTATCCAGTGGAAACGAAGGGGGTACGTATTATTGGACAGGCTGGAAGCGCCGATCATTGGCATGATAAGCCTGGCCATTTCACCTCTATAACCGAGCTTGAAGTTTATTCACCTATCTAAAACAAAAAATTAATTCTTACCAATATGTTTATAATTCATAGTTATGCAGTAGCCGTATTATTTTGTTTTGTTACAATGTTATGCTGGGGGTCATGGGGAAATACTGAAAAACTGGCCATTAAGTCCTGGCCCTACCAACTTTATTATTGGGATTACACGATTGGGGTTCTCCTTTTATCTTTGATCTTCGGGCTTACGTTAGGTAGCATTGGACAAGAAGGGCGTAGTTTCATTGCGGATTTGGCACAAGCCGATTGGTCATCAATCGGATCAGCATTTCTGGGAGGTGTTATTTTTAATCTTGCAAACATACTCCTCGTCGTAGCTATTGATCTAGCAGGCATGGCTGTAGCCTTCCCAATCGGTATAGGTTTAGCTTTGGTACTCGGTGTCATAATTAATTATGTGGCAACACCCGTTGGTGATCCCGTTCTATTATTTATTGGTGTTGGCCTGGTAACCATAGCTATAATTTTTGATGCAATTGCTTATAACAGGGTTAGAAAAACCCACAGCACCGTAAAGGGAATTAGTGTTTCTATACTTTGCGGGATATTAATGGGGCTGTTTTACAGATTTGTTGCTGCCGGAGTATCATTACACTATGCGAATCCAGAGCCGGGACTGATGACTCCCTATGGGGCAGTATTCATTTTTTCAATTGGGGTAGTTATTTCTAATTTCGTATGGAATACATATTTCATGTATCGTCCTGTATCTGGGGATCCGGTTTCTTACGGTCAGTACTTTAAGGATGGTAATAGTCGTTTGCACTTGGTTGGAATCTTGGGTGGCATTATATGGTGCATTGGAATGAGTTTTAACATGTTAGCACCGGAAAAGGCGGGATTCGCAATTTCTTATGGGCTTGGTCAGGGGGCAACAATGGTAGCTGCTGCCTGGGGGGTGTTTATTTGGAAAGAATTTGACGATGCACCTGAAGGAACCAACAAGCTACTGGGTTTTATGTTTCTATTTTTCTTGTTGGGTTTGGGTTTGATAATCGCTAGTCGGTTAGTATAGCCGTTTGTAATATTTACAAGGTGGAATAGATGATATCATTTAGGTTCTTTACTATCGGTTTGTTGATTTTTTTATTTCCAATAATTGCTAATGCTCAAAAAAAACAGACTCGTATTATCTTCGACAGTGATATGGGACCGGATTATGATGATGTTGGAGCGATAGCTGTGCTTCACGCCTTGGCCGATAGTGGAGAAGCCAAGATATTGGCCACGGTAGCCAGTAATCGATATCCCAAAATATCTCAGGTGTTTGACGTTTTTAACACCTACTTTGGGCGACCAGATATTCCTATTGGTATCCCCAAAGGGGCTAGCGTAGAGATGAAAGACTGGCAGGACTGGTCCGATTATATAGTTTCAAAGTATCCTCACGATATTGCCTCAAATAATGAGGTTCCAAGCTCAGTAGACGTATATCGAAAGGTACTGAGCAGCCAACCGGATCATAGTGTAACAATCGAAACCGAGGGATTCCTGACTAATCTTGCAGACTTGCTCGAAAGCGGATCTGACCAATATTCCAGTTTGAATGGTTTGCAATTAGTTCAAAAGAAAGTTAAAAAGCTAGTTTGTATGGCAGGAGCTTTTCCGAATGGGAAAGAATTTAATGTTGACAAGGATATTCCTGCAGCGAATTACGTTTTTGAAAATTGGCCGACTAAAATAATATTTAGTGGATTTAATATTGGTAAAAAGATAAAGACTGGTATTCCCCTCATTAGGAACGATTCAATTAAAAATAGTCCGGTGAAGGATGTATTCCGAATCAGTATTCCCCAAGCGGAAGAAGACAAAAACGGTCGTATGAGTTGGGACGAAACGGCTGTCTTGGTTGCAGTTCGTGGTGCGGATCCCTATTACTATTTGATACCTGGCAGGGCCGGAATTGATTCAGACGGGAAGACGACTTGGGATGCTTCTAAGACTGGTCATTACAGATTAGTCGAAAAAAAGTCTGTCGAGTATATGCAGCATCTCATTAATACTTTAATGCAGCATCAGCCTTGATATAGATATTTCTAATATTTCTATTCTTACCTAAAGTGCAGCCACTTAGTATTTGGAATGATCTATAGTTGGCCATGTTTATGTAACTAATGCAACACAGCGGTGTTTTAGGGTTTGTTGAATGGGAGAAAGGTAATCAAGTTTCCGAATGGCTCGAAAGTTCAGATATTGCTCGACAGCTCGACGTTTTTGATGTGCTGCCGGGATATGCATCGGAGGTCCGTTCCCTCCTTCGGACAAAATCGCCTAATCAACCAAATGCGGTTTTCTACGGTTCCTTTGTTCTGGTTAGGAATAAATAAAGCTAATTAATTAGTGACTTTAGAAAGTTTAGGTTAAAAAGTTTAAGACATGTCCAACATATGTCCAACATTTCTTACAAAAGCATGCTTTTAGGAATTTTTTGTACTTACCAGATTTCCCTATTCAAATGCTTTAAAGCCTATATTTAAGCACTGAACAGCAAAGATTTCGTCTCGGGTGGATGTACAACCTGTAAAGGCGCTCTGACAGTTGGTTCGAGTATTAAGCGGAATGTGTCGTATTACATTATCGCTTCGGCCGCAAAATTTGTGCGACCGGGCTCGCAACGCATTGCAA
>Ga0102944_1000612_pt1 | contig 26538 bp, 19 predicted proteins | sample SalPonD_shore_MG_FD_78172 | JGI IMG/M metagenome (GOLD analysis project Ga0102944, IMG submission 78172) | Salt pond soil microbial communities from South San Francisco under conditions of wetland restoration - Salt Pond MetaG... | ecosystem: Environmental > Aquatic > Marine > Intertidal zone >...
GTCGCCTGGCAACGCTGGGCGGTACTGGACTTCCACAGGGCAATTTCCTGCCATCCAGCAAAATTGATATCAAAAGTATTGAAGTCGTCCTGGGACCGGCTGCTGCATTATATGGTCCCAATGCCGGGTCCGGTGTGATTAACGTGAAGACGAAAGATCCGTGGGATGAATCGGGTATACAACTCCAAACCAGAGTGGGTAATCAGCAACTGCGCGATTTTACCTATCGGGCAGCCGGAACGGTGAATGATAAGTTTGGCTGGAAAATTACTGGTCAGTTTATGAAAGCGGTCGATTTCAAGCCGAAACGTAAAGACAGTTTGCATTTCTACCAGCCGGCGGGCACGAAGCCGACATCTGCCAATACGGTTTTTGAGACGGATGTAGTGGATAATTACGATGTAGGTGCTACCAAAGTTAATGGTTCGCTCTACTATCAAATGGGCGACTGGAAACTGACCGGAACCTATGGCTGGTCATCCACGGATCAATTTTCATTGACCTCTAACGGACGTAACCGCATCAAGGGCTGGGAAGTCGATTACCAGACGCTGCAACTAAGTAGCAGCCATTGGTATGCACAGGTTACGCGCACAGGAAATAAAGCCGGTAGTTATCAGCTGAATCAGGTGGTACCAGCTGTGCAGGCTTTGTACAATGCAGGCACTCCTGTCAATCAGTTCAATCTTCCAGCTATTCGAAAAAGTCTGGCATTTGTGGATGATACCGATATCTATGATTCTGAAATTCAATACAATAATAATTTCGGGGGATTGAAATTGGTTTCAGGAATCCAATACCGGAATTATCAGCCGTATTCGGCAGGAACCTACCTGGAAGACGGAAACGGACAGGATATCAGTCGCAGTTTAATCGGCGGGTATGCTCAGCTGGATTATGATTTGGTTCCGGATCGTCTGCGCGCAGTAGCCGCTGCCCGGCTGGACGGAAACAGTGATTACAATACGCAGTTCAGTCCCAAAGGATCACTGGTTTATACCGTTGCACCGGGACATAATATCCGGGCTACTTACAATAGGGCTTATACGACCCCCACCATTTTGCAAAGCCACATTTATATCCCGGTGGATTTGAGTGTAGTTGCTCCGGGTTATGCATTGCTTCTGAAAGGAAACACCGAAGGCTTTACCGTGCGCGATGCCAACAATAATGTAGTTAGCACAATAGCTCCCACGGATCCAGAACAAGTCAATTCCATGGAGGTAGGTTATAAAGGAGTCTTTGGCAAAAAACTATACCTGGACGTCGTCGGGTATTATTCCTGGTATAAGAATTTCATTGGCAGTTCGGTAATTGCCGATGGATTTCAAACAATGGCTTACCAAAACGGTAATGAGGTGCTGGCGCCGGGTAGCAGCAATACGATGGTGCAAACCTTCATCAACTTTGGTAAGGCGGAAGTGGAAGGAATTGACTTCGGACTCAATTATTATTTCAGCAATCGATTTAATGTTTCTGCCAGTGCCTCCACGATTAAACTGGTAAACTTCACTAACGAAACGAATGATACGAACCTGCCATTAAATACGCCTCCTTTGAAAATCAAGGGTGGGTTTACAGCCAAGAAACTATTTCAGACGGAGACGATAAAAAATCCATTTTTAAAAGTTAACGGTCGCTGGCAGGATAGTTATCAATATATTTCGGGTTACTGGAATTCCAACGTGTTGTTGGATGATGACGGGAATCTGAATGACAAAGAGGAATTGCCGTCTAAATTTAAAATGGATGCTTCTGCAGGATTTGATATTTCGGATTCCGGACTTTCTTTACAGGCCAGCGTAAATAATGTTTTTGATACCCAAAGGGTGGATTTGCTCGGTACTCCGCCAATCGGCCGTACCTTTTGGCTTTCGATCAAATATAAATTTAACGGTTTCCGTTTTTAGGATTTCCCAGCCTCATAAAAGCCTGTTCCTACTATCGGGGCAGGCTTTTTTTTATTCCAAAAATACAATGAGAATGAGTGTTGAAACACCTATCTTTTGAACACTCAAATCTGAATTGTGTAATAGATCGTTGAAAAATTCCGCCAAATATATTGCCGATAGGATCCGACTGATGATTGCCACCAAGCAGTTTCAGGTAGGAGAGATGCTGCCTTCTACGCGTGAGTTGGGACGTCAACTGGAGTCAAGTTTTCATACGGTGCGTAAGGCCTATCATATTTTGTCGGACGAAGGATTAATTCGTGGCGAGCAGGGCAAAGGGTTTATTGTCGAACGGCAGAATACCAATCTGGATAAGGGCGACCGCCTGGAAGTTGGTGCCGATAAGATGCGGAAGCTGTTGGAAGAACTGATCGGTTACGGATTGGATGAATCTGAAATCGATGAGCTTTTCCAAGAGCAGTTGAGTTATATGGAGTGGCCTGATCGTATTGAGACGTGTGCCAGTATTGGGGAGACCGATGAGCTGGGCAAGATGATCTCAGAGGCCATTAAAAAAGAAGTCGGTGTTCGCAGCAAAGTTCTAAATGCAAACCAGTATAATGAGACCGTAAAATACGATGCACTTTTCGTACCCGTTCAGCTGGTAAACAAGTTTCGCGATTTTGCCGAGAAGGGACGCCTGTTGCCCATCGTTTATAGTGTGAATCCCGATACGTTGTTGTCAATTGTAGATCGCGCGGCTATTGATACTATCGGACTGGTGACGGCTGAGGATAAGACAATTCCGAAGATTATTGATGAGCTGAAAGTGAGCATCAAATTCGGCGGATCGTTTGTGGCTGGGGCAACGTACGGGAGCTCATTGCCATTGTTTGTTCGTGAAACCGATTTAATTCTTTATACGTCGGAAAGTGCAAAACTGGTAGAGCAAAAAATACCGGAACGCCGTCGAATAAAGCTGGAATACCGAATTTCGGAGCGTAGCGCGGATACTATTCGGGCGGAACTTTGGGATCAGTAGAAATTTAGAATTATGAATTGATAATGATGCGACCATACATTCTGGCGGAAAGCAACTGGAAATCAATTAAAGAGCAGGAAGTAGAGCTTGCCGTGCTACCCTGGGGAGCGACCGAGGCGCATAACTATCACTTGCCGTATGCCACGGATGTAATCGAAGGTAGATCCATTGCAGAAGAAGCCGGAAGATTGGCTTGGGAAGCCGAGGCAAAAATTATGATTTTGCCAACCATTCCTTTTGGAGTAAATACGGGTCAGACTGATATAGCGCTGGACATTAATATGTATCCGAGTACACAGTATGCTGTATTGAATGATATTATTGAAGTATTGGATCGACAGGGGATTTATAAGCTATTTATTTTAAACAGTCACGGAGGCAATAATTTTAAACCGATTATTCGCGAGCTTGGGGGCAAATATCCGGACATGTTTATCAGCTTTTGTAGCTGGTTTCAATCGCTGGACAAGAGCAAATTCTTTGATCATCCCAACGGAGATCATGCTGATGAGATGGAAACCAGTCTGGTTATGCATCTGCGTCCCGACTTGGTACGTCCCTTGGATGAAGCAGGTGATGGCAGGGCTAGAAAGTTTAAGCTGGAAGCCCTCAACGAAACCTGGGCCTGGGCCGAGCGAAAATGGTCGGAAGTTACGGAAGATACCGGCGTAGGAAATCCCAAAGAAGCCACGGCTGAGAAAGGGAAAGCTTATTTTGAGGCTGTGACGAAGAAGGTGAGCCAGTTGATGATTGAATTGGCTAACGCGGATATCAATGATCTGTATGAATGAGGGCGAAGGGGAGACGGCGGATGTGAAATACGAGACGTAAAATAAATTCGGCATCAATATTTTAAAAATTGAAATCCTGGCAGTAAGCAGTAGGCAGTAAACTACCAAATACAACGAAATAGTTTGACAGATAAGAAGATTAGAAAACTCATCGACAGGGCGTTGGAAGCCGTGAAGGCCGAGATTGAAACGGTGCGCCAAAAGCCGGCTCAGGATGTGTTATTTGAGGGGAAAAGGCGCGAAAACCACCCCCCAAATACCTATTATTACGAATTTGAATCGCAGAACACCTCACTGCGTTTTGCGGAGACCATCACAGGTGAGATGGATGGATATGAAGAGGACCTTGAACTTTATCCGGTAGAGGTGGATGACAAAAAGGTGGTTTTGCACTTCCCGCATAATTTTGGTGAAAAGCTTCAGAAAGTGCATGTAGAATGGGAGAATGATTTTGTGCTCCGAAAACTTCGGAATGAGTTGGAAAAGTTATTGGATCCCGATGATAAGGATACCCGAAAAAAGATGGGGCGACTTTTTTATCCCGACCCCGAAAAGCATCATATAGCTGATGAAGATACACGCGTGTTGGATGACAGCCGGAGAAATCAGGCACAACATGAGTCGCTGGTAAAATGTCTGCAAAATGAAGTGCTGTATGTTTGGGGGCCGCCGGGTACGGGCAAGACCTCAACACTTGGATTTATGATTGCGAATTACCTCGTTAAGGGCGAACGAGTACTGTTTGCTGCGAATACGAATCGTGCAGTGGATGTTGGATTGTTGAGTGCGCTGCAGGCACTGACCTCGGTGGAAAAAGAGCATCTTGAAAAGGAGGTGACTCGTTTTGGAGAAATGGCGCTTGAAAGTGAGCGGTTGGAACAAGTACTTTTTGAGCAGCATGTAGCTGAGAAAGAGCGAAAGCAAAAGGAAAGAGCCGGGAATCTTTCCAACTTGCTCGGTGAATATCAGAAGCTCCAGAAAGAGATTGACAACTTGATGGAATACGGTGAGTCGGTGCCCGAAGAGCTGGACGAGCGCATCAACATGCTTGGAGAACGCATTGATGAACACGGCGGAGAGGCGGCGTTGGAGGATAAGATCGATCGCATGATTACGATTAACGAGCGTATCGAACTGGAGCGAATGCAGCTGGTGGCTACAACCCTGGCTAAGGTGTGTACATCGGATTTATTCGACGGACAAGAGTTTGATGCAGTAGTCATTGACGAGGCCTCAATGGCTAATCTGCCGTACCTGATGGTGCTGGCAGCGAAAGCTAAATCGCATATTATCGTAGTAGGTGATCCCATGCAGTTGCCGCCTATTGCGTTAACCGATGATATTCATGCACGCAATTTTTTGGAAGAGGATATTTTTACCTTTGTTTCGAAGGCGGATACCACCGAAGATTTATTTGCATGGCATGACCAAAATCGACCGCTAACCACCTTTTTTGATACCCAATATCGTCTGAACGAAGACCTGGCAGAGGTGTTAAGTTCGGTATTTTATGAGGGGCGACTTAAGACGGCGCAGTCGGACGAGGAAATAGGGCAAGGATTTTCGAATGAAAAGGAAAAAGATCCCACGGTGAATGTGATAGACAGTTGGAAATATGGTCCGGTGTTGGCGCAGAAAGATGAAGGCAAAGGTTTCAGTCCCGTTAATGAAGTTCATACTTTTATCCTGATCAAGATATTGAAGCGCCTGATTTTGAAAAATAATGTCCCGGTAGATGAGATTGGGATTATTGTGCCGTTTCGCAGTACGGTGTATGATATCCGGCGCGAGCTTTATGATGAAGAATTAGGCATGATTGAAGTGGGGACTATTCACACATTTCAGGGACGTGAAAAGAATGTTATTGTATTTGATACGGTGATGAGCGGGGAGGAGCAATACGGGCGTCGGCGGCATTATTCAGTTCGTCCTTTTGATGAGGAGAAGAATGGGCTGGCTGTGCCGCGTTTACTAAATGTGGCCTTTTCACGCAGCCGGGACCGCTTGGTAATTCTGGCGGATATGAATCATATCAATAAAGTGTATGGAAATAAGTTTTTGGGTCAATTGCTGCGACGTTTTCAGGAGCAGGAGTGATGATGCGTAGCTTACCTACAAGTTATAAACTTGCCGGATGTTTAGGGGGGAGATCTGAAATAAAATGGAGTTTCTCAGGACTCAAGACTCACTACTCGTGACTAATTATACTAGAAATCGTCTTCTTCATATCGACGAGCCAGCCGTTCTTCATTGACCCTTTTCAGATTTCCCAGCCGGTTGGTATCGAGTGCCGCCAAAGTCATCTCCCGTTTGCCGAGTGCGCCCCGGGCCCGGGCTATTTTCCAGCCTGCAGAAGCCATGGCACCACGAGCTTTGGAGGCAGCACAGTAAGTCGAAAGGATTACATCATCCGCTGACAGTCGGGTGAGTTTTTTGAAAACACTGCCTGTCCATAAATCGGGGTTTACCTCCGGCGAAAAAGCGTCATGGAAGATGTAATTGGCATCTATTCCGTTGAAATTGAAGTCTTCAAACATCCCGTTAAAAAGCTGCACGGAGATGCCAGAGATTGAGAAATGATTTATTCCCTCCGAAAGATTATTGAAAACAGAAATAACTTCAGAGGCCAGTTTCGGATGATTGATATGGTTGCCGAAATTTAAATTTTGTGCTTTTCCGGTCAAAAGAGGGAACCCCTCGATAGAATAATAATTTATCTTTGCCTGAGAATTGTGATCGAGATAATAATCTAACAGCAAAAGCAAATTAAGTCCGGTGCCGAACCCTATTTCCAGAATGGTTATTTGGGAGCGCTCATCAAGGGCATCCAAAAGGCCGGTTTGCTCGAAAAAGACGTAACGACTTTCTGCGACAGCCCCGTTGGGATTGTGGTAGTGCTGATCGAAACGGGAAGAATAGACCGTGTGCGAACCATCACGGGTGACGATGAGTTCGGCTTCATTTTCGGTTTGTTCAGGCATTACTGTTTGGGATTGATATACACATTACCGTATTCGCAATCAACAACGAGTGGTAAACTTCCATCGTTTATTTTGCCGGTAATGTGTCCCTTTGCCTTAGTGCCTTTAAAATTAAAGGCATCGGACAGAGTTACGGTTGTGCCTGAAGCATTGAGGCTAGCTGCAAGATCTTGCGGCAGGTACAAATTGATATTTCCGGCGGAGGTCGAAAACCGTAACGGTCCGTCAACTTTCGACATAGATACAGAGATATTCCCACCGGCTGTTTTGGCATTAACTGTCCCTTCCCCATCCTGAATTTCGATGTGGCCGCCAGCCGTTTTGGCTGACAGTGATCCCTGGAATTTATCAACCTGGATATGCCCCCCGCCGGTCGATAACAATATATTGCCTGATAGCCGGTCGCCGGTAATATGTCCGCCCTCGGTTCGGGCAACCGTTTTTCCCTGGATCTCATCGAGAGAGATATGTCCGCCGGAGGTTCTAAGTACCTGGTTATTGCTGAGATTTTCGGCAGTAATATGTCCGCCTGAAGTTTGTGCGTTTATCTGAATGTTTTTTGGCAATGTAAGGGTGGCTTCCATATTGATTTTATCCGATAGATTGATGCTTCCGGATGGATGAATCTTAAACGAGGCATTAGGGGCATCCATGTTTTTTTGAACGACCATTTCTTTTGATAAGGTTGCAGGATCATCGACATTGCCGGTTGCCCGTAGTGTTATTTCAGCATTTTTACTGTCGCCTCCGACAATATTAACATTGCCAAATCCCAGATCGAGATTTATCGACTTAATGTCAGCCACGGGAAATGATTCCCTGAAAACATAGATGCCGGCACTTACCTCCGACCATTTGCCCTCGTCCACATTGTATTTTTTGTTAATATAGACCTTCTGATTTTGCAGCTTCACATTATAATCGGCTCCGCCAATTTTTTGGAGCTGCGATTCCAGCTGTTGCAGGCTTTGATCTACATTCTCTTTAATCTGTGCTTTTTGGGATGATTGTTCATTAATGACCTTGTCCAAATTCTTCAGCTTAATTTCAATATCCTTCAGTTGATCCAGGTTTTTTAGCTTCTTAAGGTCTTCCAGATTTTTGAGATTGTCGAGATTCTTCAAATCAATAACGATGGCTCCGGGAAGTGAAGGCTCATCGGGCGTATTCGGGGTTTTGTGTTTGCTGTGCCAAACTTTGGCTTCAGTGTGATGACGCCGGGTAGAAGAATTGTGATTAAGAAGATAAATACCGATGCCTGCAAAGGTGAGGCCGGCTAACACTATTTCCCAGGAAATTTTTGGTGAGCTCATAGTTTTTTCAGGATGATTTCAGAATCCGCATTAATGCTTGTGTACTTTACGGCTTAGGGATATAAATGTTGCAAATTAAACTCACAGACTTCCTCAACCCGGATTATCAATGAGAAGTCCGGGATAAAATTACTATTTTCAGTCATTAAAAGAGGTTTATGTCAATTATAGCCGATACTGATATGGAATTAAGCAAAATTGAGGAAAAGGCGAAACACCAATATAAAGAGGTTGTTGAAATTCGTCGTCATTTGCACCAGCATCCTGAGTTGAGTTACCAGGAATTTGAGACAACAGAATTTATTATTGAAAAACTGGAAGAATTGGGAATTGCTGTTGATCGTCCTCTTGAGACAGGTTGTGTGGGTATTATAGAGGGTGGCAAAGCTTCCGATCGGGTTGTGGCGTTGCGTGCGGATATTGATGCGCTGCCCATACTGGAGGTAGGTGATCATAAAAAAGATTTTATTTCGCAGAAAGCAGGCATTGCTCATTGCTGTGGGCATGATAGCCATACCGCAAATTTATTGGGAGTTGCAAAGGTTTTGTCGCAATTAAAAGAAGAAATCGAGGGGACGGTGTTGCTGATTTTTCAGCCGGGTGAAGAAAAGTTGCCCGGTGGGGGGCGGTTACTCTGTGAGACGGGATATCTGCAGAAGAAAGGTGTGGATGTAATATACGGTCTCCATTCGAATCCGAATTTGGCACCGGGCAAGATTGCCATCCGCAAAGGGCCTATGATGGCGCGTCCCGATGAATTTAATATCGAAATTTTCGGCCAGGGCGGGCACGCGGCCTATCCCCATAAAGCCGTTGATCCAATCGTGATGGCGGCGGAAGTTGTAAGTCAGTTGCAAACAATTGTGAGCCGAAGTATTAATCCCACCGATCCAGCAGTGGTAACGGTAGGGAAAATTATGGGGGGATCTGCTCATAATATCATTCCGGAAAAAGTAGACCTTATAGGTACCGTACGGACATTTTCGTCTGAGAATGCCGACTTAATCAAAGATCGAATTGAAAAAATTGTTAAAGGTGTTACCGAAGCTCACGGGGGCCGCTACACTTATGATTTTGATTATGGCTATCCGGCTGTGATCAATACCGACTGGGCCACGGATCTGGTTATCGATGCCGCTAATGATGTGCTCGGGGAGGGTAATGTTGAGCTGATGGATGATCCTATCATGGCGGGTGAGGATTTTGCTTTTTATCAGCAGCACTTCCCGGGGGTATTTTTCTTTTTGGGAAGTGGCAGTGAAAAAGCGGGATCAACTTACACGTGGCACCATCCCAAATACAATATCGATGAGGACTGCTTTAAGACGGGTATAGCCCTGATGACCTCGCTTGTATTTCAAGCTATACCCGAAAACGTTTAAAACCGGATTATTTTATGGATACCAATTATCAATCCTCATATTGGGAACAGGATTCTTTTCTGCAGCCATACGACTTAATTATTGTCGGTGCCGGTATTGTGGGATTGTCGAGCGCACTCTTTTACAAACGTCAGCATCCCGAAGCAAGGGTTGCAGTCTTGGAACGGGGATTTTTACCCCGGGGAGCGAGTACCCGAAATGCCGGTTTTGCTTGTGTGGGATCGATTAGCGAGCATTTGGCGGATATGGGCAAGGAGTCCGAAGAGAATATCAAAAAGCGTCTCTTCCGCAGGTTTAATGGGTTGGAATTGTTAAAAAAGACGCTCGGAGAAGAAGCTATCGGGTATAGGCATACCGGTGGCTACGAGCTTTTTACCTCACACGAAAAATTTGAGCGATCAGCTGATGAAATCGATCGATTTAATGGATGGATGCGGGAGATGATTAATGAGAAGGAGGTTTATAAAGCGGATGTGCTGGAAGGTTATCCCGTAATATATAACCGGCTGGAAGGGGCGCTACATCCCGGCAGAATGATGCAAGCCCTGTCACAGAAAGTCAGTGAGGCGGGCGTTGAAATTAAGTGGAATAGTAGTGTTGAAAGGGTTACGGAAGATGGGGTCGTGAGCATTACCGACGGACCCCGCTTGCGATCCGAAAAAGTACTTTTTGCCGCTAATGGATTTATCCCGCAGTTGCTTTCGGAAATTGATATAAAGCCGGCTCGGGGATTTGTGTTGGTAACCGATGAGTTGGAGAATCTCCCGTGGAAAGGTATTTTTCACCATGATCGAGGTTATATCTATTTTCGGAATGTGGGTAATCGGTTGCTGATCGGAGGAGCCCGGAATTTGGATGTTGACGGGGAACAGACCGACCAATTCGGAACAAACGAAAAGATCAAAAATCACCTGGTCGGATTTGCATCGGACGTGTTAAAACTGCCTGCGGGCTGGCAGATTCATCGCGAGTGGTCGGGGATTATGGGTTTTACCAGCACCAAGACGCCTGTAGTACAACGTTTGGATCGAAGCCGATATATTGCAGCCGGTTTAAGTGGAATGGGGATTGCAATAGGAATGGAAGTAGCAAACATGGCCGTAGACTTGCTGAGTATGAAGTAACTGTGGAACTTGTAAAACTTAAACGGCAAGTAAAGATTCAGTACTCCTTAAACTCCCTATACAAATCAAGCAGTTCGCTGAGCATCATGGCCGTTGCTCCCCAAAGGGGCACGCGGTGAACATCCCAGTAAGGAACCTTGTAGGTATGAGAACGCAAATCCCAATCCTCGACGGTGAGGTTCTTTTTTAATAAAAGGGAGTCCAACTCGACGGTAAAAATTTCCTCGACCTCCGAAGGATTTAAGCAAAATTCAGGACTTTGATCCATAAATCCTACTACAGGAGTTACTCGATTATTGGAGTGACTTACATAGAGTTCGCTAAGTTCTCCGACAATAGTGACATCTTCGGGACATATGCCAATTTCTTCGTGGGCTTCCCGTAAAGCTGTCTCTTGAGCCGTTTCCCCTTTTTCGGCCCGTCCTCCCGGAAAACTGATCTGTCCGCCATGATTAATGTCACTGCTTCGTAATGTCAGTGCCAGCTCAGTTTTATTTTTATCATTAGGGAATAACAGTACCAAAACACTACTCTGATGTGCCCCTACAGGGGCAGCCATTTGGCGTGTCTTACCACCTGATACGGGCTGAGGTGCCATTTTCAGTTGTGACTTCTGCCCGGGCAGATGCTTGTCCAGCCTGTTACTTAAATATGTTATAAGGTTAACCATCTGTAAATATTAGACAACAACATAAATAGATCCTTATTATAACGTTTTAAATTAAGCAAAATTTGTTTTTCTGTTATGCAGGCCGATGTAGGATGAATTTATTGGCTTACGGCTTGGCTAAGCTAAAACTCTCAGTTCGGAAAGTTAAAATGTAGTACCAAATAAAAACCAGCGAGTAAATATAAAAGTTTAATTGTTGAGAAGAGGTGTTATTTGTAACATTTCCAATTTCTTAGCTCTTATAACAAAGGGGATTGGGCAGGTATTCCCGGTGTTCTTAAAGCTATCGTTAATCGTCCATCGGTGATTTATCTGTCTCTTTACAATACGCGCATCTCCATATCAAATGGATCAATATTAATTAAATAAGGGTTATTTATGCGAAATGCACTTGGTAAATTAATGCTGGTAATATCATTGGCTATAATGGGATTATATGCCTGTGATCAGCCAACAACAAATATAAATGCTAATAAATCAAATAAAGAGATTGCACCTGAGCCCGGCCAGGTTATAAACGGTCAATATATCGTAGTTTTTAAAGATCAGGATTTTAAAGCTAAAGCCGGTGCTGAAAATGTCGATAAAGTAAAGGCACTTCGAAACAAAGTGCTCACCGATTACAATATTGCCGGCAGTTCGGTACTGGGAAGATACAATGTGGCGCTTAAGGGATTTGCCGCACAACTTGACAATGCGACGGTGGCATCTCTTCGTAAAGATTCAAGAATTGCTTATCTGGAGAAGGATAGGATTTTAACATTGTCGCCGCCCTGCGGTACTCCTACTAATCCGTGTGATGGCGGCGGAGGTGGAACTTCCGGTCAGACCACTCCCTGGGGGGTAACACGTGTTGGAGGGCCAACGGCAAGCAACGGAACGGCCTGGATTATAGATACGGGTATCGATCTAAATCACCCGGATTTAAATGTTGATGTTTCAAGAAGCGCTACCTTTGTTTCCAAAGGCAAAGATTCTAAAAGTGCGGATGACGGCAATGGTCACGGAACGCACGTTGCAGGCACAATAGCAGCAATAAATAACAATATCGACGTTGTCGGGGTCGCCGCAGGTGCAACTGTAGTAGCCGTTAAGGTGTTGGATCATCGCGGTAGCGGATCCTATTCAGATGTAATTTCCGGAATTGATTATGTAGCGGCCAATGCTTCTCCCGGCGATGTAGCGAATATGAGTTTGGGCGGTCCCACGTCACAAGCTTTGGATGATGCGGTACGTAACGCTGCCGATGCCGGCGTTATGTTTGCCATTGCAGCCGGTAACGACAGTGACGATGCCAATAATTATTCTCCTGCAAGGGTCGAGCATAAGAATGTATGGACTGTTTCCGCTATTGACGATAATGATGCTTTTGCATCGTTCTCAAATTATTCAGGGCCCAGCGCCCCTCCTGTTGAGTTCGCCGCTCCCGGTGTTTCGGTGCTATCCTTATGGAAAGACGGAGGTACGAATACGATAAGTGGCACTTCCATGGCTACACCGCATCTGGCTGGATTGTTGCTGGTTACAGGGGGAAATCCCACAACGGATGGTCATGCCAGTTCAGATCCCGATGGCGATCCTGATCCTATTGCTCATAACTAGATAAATGATTCTATTTTCTAAGCACCTGCTGTTAAAGGCAGGTGCTTTTTTTATTTTATCGGATCCTTTTTTAGCCCATTCATAGTTCGTACTTTTAGTCGCTTGAATGTCAGAATTAATTAGGATCAATATAAATGAGTAAAAAATATCACGTTTACGGTATTGGCAATGCCCTGGTCGATATCGAATACAGAGTTGACGAAAATTTTCTGAAAAAACATAAGGTCAATAAAGGAGTGATGACGCTGGTTGATGAAGAAACGCAATCCAGGCTTATGGATGCCATCGATCATCATGAAGCTGATTTTAAACCGGGCGGTTCGGCAGCGAATACCATTTTTGCCGTAAGTCAATTCGGGGGCAAAGCCTTTTATTCTTGTAAGGTAGCCGACGACCGGTTTGGGGATGCCTATTTGAAAGACATGAGTGAGGCTGGCATCGATACCAATTATGAGCGACAGCAGCAGGAGAAGGGGATTACCGGTAAATGTCTGGTGATGATTACGGATGACGCTGAACGAACGATGAATAGCTTTTTGGGCATAACTTCAACACTGTCAACCAAAGAGGTTGATGAGATTGCAATCCGTGAATCTGAATATGTTTATATCGAAGGCTACTTGGTAGCAGCAGAAACGGGACGCGCGGCCATGAAAGAGACAAAACAAATTGCTCAAAATAATAATACTAAAATTGCCCTTACTCTTTCTGATCCGTCAATTGTGGAAGGGTTTCACGATCACTTTGTAGACATTATCGGGGCTTCGGTAGATTTGCTCTTCTGTAACGAACATGAAGCGAAAATTTACACCGGTAAAGACGATTTGATGGAAGCACGCGAAATGCTTAAAAAAGATGCCAGACGATTCGTTATCACGCAGGGTAAAAATGGAGCTATGATTTATGATGGGGATACTTTTATTGATATCGAACCTTATGATGTAAATGCTGTTGATACCAATGGGGCGGGCGATATGTATGCCGGGGCCTTTTTGTATGGTATTACCAATGGTTTGGGTTATGCCGGTGCCGGTAAATTGGCAAGCTTGGCAGGATCAAAAGTCGTTTCGCAATACGGCCCACGGTTAAAATGGCACGAAGTTCAGGATATATTACACCATATTTCTAAAGACGATTAATTCATCTCCATGAAAACGATAGTATTAGCTTCACGAAATAAGCACAAAATCGAGGAGCTGCGTCAGACATTAGCCCCTTTGGATATCGAATTGAAATCAACTTACGACTTTAGTCAGCTGGAGGAAGTCATAGAGGATAAAACGACGTTGGAAGGAAATGCTCTAAAAAAAGCCCGATATGTTTTTGAGGAGACCGGCCTGCCCTCCTTATCGGATGATACGGGATTGGAAGTTGAGGCACTGGATGGGCGTCCGGGAGTTTATTCTGCCCGATATGCCGGGGAATCGGCAACATACCAGGAAAATGTTGATAAATTGCTTGATGAGATGGCGGGTGTAAAGGAAAAAGATCGCAAGGCACAATTCCGTACTGCCGTAGCATTCGTCTCGGATGATGGGACACACACCTTCGAAGGAATTTGCAAGGGTGAAATTATTAAAGAGGAGCGTGGAGATAAAGGCTTTGGCTATGATCCCATTTTTTTGCCTGAGGGGTTAAGCCAAACATTTGCTGAATTGGATAACCAGACTAAAAACGAGATCAGCCACCGTGGGAAAGCCATCCAAAAATTCTACGATTGGTTAAAAGAACACCGTAAAAGCTGATCAGCAAACTCTGCGATTCTAAAATCGTAAGAGTCATTTAGTTGAAGCTCATTGATACTTAAGTCGGGAAAGAGATTTTCCCGAAATTTAGTTTTTTGCTTCGGTTATTATTGGGATCAAGCGGAAATCCGGGGCCTGAGAGCATCTCATTGGCTAAAACAGCAAAAATTACAGCTTCTTTAGCATCGGGATCCGGGCCGATCCTCTCAAAATCTTTAAAGGTACAATCCTGAAGCAGTTCTTTTAGCCATCCGAATAAGGTCGGATTATGAATTCCACCTCCGCTGCTGTATACGACGGGTCTGGTATCCTCATGCAGGATATTCCGGATTGAATCTGCAATAGTTTCGGCGGTAAGGCGACAAAGCGTAGCAATCAAATTTTCCGGGGATAAATTTCCGCCCCCCGCTTTTTTCAATCGCTGATTTACCCATTCAAGGTTAAAAACTTCCGGGCCTGTCGTTTTAGGCAAGGGTTTTTGAAAAAACGGATCCGCCTTTAATGCTCGCAAAGCGTTAGAATCGACCGTACCTTTTTTTGCTACGGCTCCATCCTCATCAAAATCCCGAAAGAAATATTTTTGCATGGCTGCGTCGATAAGCGTATTTCCGGGGCCGGTATCAGTGGTTATCGTTTGCTGACTGGCAATGCTGCGGGCAGGTAAATAGGTGAAATTGGAGATGCCGCCGATATTTAAAAGGATACGCGTTTCCGTTTTATGCGTATAGAGCATTTGGTCAACAAAAGCAGCCAGTGGGGCTCCCTCTTCTCCGGCCGCAGTGTGTTTTTGGCGAAAATCGCTAATGGTAAGAATACCGGTGGTCCGGGCTATGTGATCACCATCCCCAATCTGCAGGGTGGCATTCGGCATTTCCTCCCGGTTGTGTTTGATCTTGGGTGCATGATAGATCGTTTGTCCGTGGCTTGCAATGCAGTCGATATCCTCAGGCGAAACATTCCACTTCTCCAGCGCCTCAAGAATTAACCGGCCATGATAATTGCCCAACAGGGAATGCATCAGGCAGACTTGTTCAAGTGAAACCCGGGACACAGAAGTAATATCTTTTAGGTGTTCTTTGATATTATCGGGATAGGTCTTTGTCTCAAAATCCTTAAGGGTAACTTTGGTTCCCCGGCCGCTTCCTCTAATTTCACATAACGCGATATCAAGTCCGTCCAGCGACGTTCCGGACATCAGCCCGACAATGAGCTTTGCCTCTTTGGAGGCTGTCTCCAATATTTTTTTAATTGAGGGATTCATCTCATTTTTAATGATTCAATATTTGGTAAGTCGTCGGAATAATAAGTCAAATCATGCTGCATAAAAAACAGGACTGCTATTTTATCCTAAAATAAATTACTATAATTGACTCAATATATCCGCACTGTCTCGGATTTACTAACAAGCTGGAATGCAATAACTTAAAAGAAGGTTGATTTGGGATTTACGGTTTTAGATTACATTGTTATTGTTCTGTATTTGGTCGGAGTAGCTGTGCTGGGCATCTATGCCGCGGGTCGTCAGACTTCAATGACCGATTATTTTGAGGGCGGAAAAGAAATTCCCTGGTGGGCCGTCCTGTTTTCGGTAGTGGCCACCGAGACCAGCACGCTTACATTTATCAGCATTCCGGCGGTAGCCTATGGAGGCAATTTAACCTTCCTGCAGATCACGCTGGGTTACATCCTCGGTCGTTTTATTGTAAGTAAGATTTTCCTGCCTTCCTATTTCGAGGGTAACCTGGCCACGGCTTACCAATTTTTGGAGAAACGATTTGGCGCCCCGATGCGCAATGCTGCCAGCACTACCTTTATGGTAACCCGTTTACTTGCGGATGGGGTTCGGCTTTTTGCCACAGCGATACCGCTGGCCATCATTTTGCGTTTGGGCGGTGCTTTTACCGGCTGGTCGGATATCGATGTGTATCTGCTTTCAATAACGGCAATTTCAGTTGTTACGCTTATCTATACGCTGATCGGTGGAATAAAGGCGGTCGTCTGGATGGATGTGATGCAAATGGCCGTCTATGTAGGCGGCGCACTGCTGGCGGCGGGAATTATGATTGCGGATTTGCCTCATGGATTAAGCGGTGCCATGTCAGTAGCTTCAGACGCAGGGAAGCTGCAAATTTTTAAATTTGGCTTCAATATGAGCTTCGCCGATTTTATTGCCCAGCCCTATACTTTTTTTACGGCCCTGTTCGGAGGCGCCATTTTTTCGATTGCTTCTCATGGTACAGACCAGCTGATTGTTCAGCGACTGCTTACGACTAAAAATGTTCGCGACGGGCAAAAGGCGCTGGTGTGGAGCGGGGTGGTGGTTGCAGTTCAATTTGGACTATTTTTGTTTATCGGCTTATTGCTGTACGCTTTTTATGATGCACAATCCGCTCAGCAGTTAGGGTTGGCGACAACAGATGAAATTTTTGCCAAGTTTATCGTGCAGCAGCTACCAATGGGATTGTCCGGCTTGATTATTGCGTCGCTGTTTGCCGCAGCCATGAGTAGTTTAAGCTCTTCGCTGAATTCACTGGCGTCATCCACGGCTCTGGATTTATATAAGCCTTATTTTGGAAAAGATAATACCGAGGCCGAAGATTTAAAGATATCGCGCATAATCACCATGATTTGGGCGGTGATTTTGACAGGCTCGGCCTTTTTCTTTGCATATTTGCAGCTGCGGGGAGGCAAACGTCCGGCCGTAGTGGAGCTGGGACTCGGAATTGCTTCGTACACTTACGGGGGGTTATTGGGCGCTTTTTTATTAGGGCGTCTTTTCCGAAAGCCAAATACGAAAGACGCTATGATTGGCTTTTTTGTGGGATTGGTTTCCCTGCTTTTTATGGTTAAGGGCCCCATTCAAAATATACTGCCCGGTGAGGGGTTGGCCATTGCCTGGCCATTATATACGGTTGTCGGTAGTACTATTGTGATTACCGTAGGTAATCTATCCCAATGGGCACGAAAAAGTAAGAACAGCCCCAAAAGTCATGGAAACTGAATGTTGTATTTCGGGGCTATAGACTATTGAAGTCTCGAATATAATCTTATGACTCCTTATCGGGCCGGAGTGCCATCACTACCTCTGCCTGTTGAACATTCGCAGTGCCCAGAACCTGGTAGGCGGTGGGGATGGTACGTCGAAGCTCACTTTTTTGAAATTTTTCCAAATCTTTTTCCGATTCCCAGATATAAACGGCTCCATGTTCACCGGTTTCGGTAAATTTTAGATAATACTTTTGTTTAAGTCCGGGTCGAGCTCGATAGCGCGGGGATCGATCCTTGTATGTTTTTTGGACTTCTTTATCGGTCATTTTAGATTTGAAGCGAACAATTTGTGCAATCATTTGGTACCTCCTACTGGTTCCGGTTTTAATTTGCCAGTCAAGAGCGAAAGACTGATTGTAGTTCAATCTAATCGATTTTATCGAGCAATTCTATCTAATTTAGTTTTTGCGGTCGGAAAGTAGTGAACGCTGTCTATTTTAATGACTTGGGTTGGATTTATGTTTTATCCCAAATCATCCCATCCCAAATTCTTATAATCCCGGAATAAGAGCCATGTGCCGATAGTAAAAAGGATTGTCAAGGCCTCAATAACCAGTGTATAATCAGAAATAAGATATTGACCATATCCCAGGGCTGCAGGCACCAACAGGTACAGCATATTTTTGAATGCCCGTCCTTTTTGTTCCTCACGGTCTATAGGTTGCGAAAAGGGGAATTTGGTTACCAGCCATTGGGCGACGACAATCGTTGAAAATAACATTAGGACAAGGGCCAGGGTAACATTCAGGGCGGGGGCCAATCCCCAAACATACAAAATGAAAGCGATAGCGACTGCAGCGGCCGGCAGGTGGAATTTGATAATGAGTGCTTTCAGGGTACCGGAAAGTACGTGACCCGGTTTTTTATATGAGGTAATTTGATAAATCCACGCTGCTTTGTACTGTTTTGATCGGGTGATTTGCATCAACAGGGTTATGGACACAAAGACCAAAATATATAAAATGAAAAGATAATAATGTGTATTCGGCAGTTGATGCCAACGTTTGGCAAGCGAGACTTTATCATTCGTAAAGAAAACGAAATAAATAAAATAGATTGGAATAAAGCCGAAGGAAGGGTATACCCGTACCTTAAATTCCCGCATCCGGGCGGTTAGCTTCCAGGTAATCATAAAACCCAACTGCTCCAACGGGGAACTGGTCACCCAATGTGATATTTTATCAGCCAATGATTGGTAGTGTTGTCTTTTCTCTTTCCGGTCGGGTTTTGCATTCTCAGAAGCAGCACCCATCAGCGACATTTTATCGTTGTAATTGCGGGAAAGAAATTTGACCACTACTGCCAGGCAAATCGAGGGGGTAATAATTGCGAGTGCTGAGAACAGATAGTTAGTCTGGTTAAAAAATCCTTCCGCCAGCGATTGTAATCCTGCCAGCCACACCGAAGGCAGAAAATAGCTAATCGTATAGTTGGTCAGAGATATGTGGTTCGCCTTCACTATTTTGATTAGCTTGGGAAAGAAGTTATATCCCATAAATACAATAAGTATTAAGGCTATTTGGAAATAGGCGATGATATCCCGGAATTTTTCCGGACGCATAAATTGCAAAAGCAGCAGGTAAAGAATATTCACGCAGAACACGCTTATGGTTGTGGCTGCAATAATTTCAAGGGAGAATACCACCCCCGGTATGATCCCGGTTTGAAAAAAGACCAAGAGCAAAGCCGGGACACTTAACGGTATCACAAGTTGGCTGATGTGGATCAGGATATGCAGGATTCGAGCTACGGATACGGTTCTGTCGTTAACAGGGCGAGACATGATCAGGTAATGATCACGAACATCAATGAGAACGTCCGAAAAATTGGTAATCAGGTTCAGGGCAACATATACAATAAATACGGTGAAAAAGATTGTATAAGCCAGTAACGGGTCATCGGTGGTAAATACCGTTAAGGCCATGAAAATTCCGAAGATGACCAATACAAGATTGGTGCTCCACGAACTAGAAGATTTTTTGGCCCGACCAAACCGACCAACTGCTGTTGGACTGCGATCGTCAACAGTACACTTTGTCCAAAGGATCGTCTGCAATTGCGAGGGATTGATACCCAACCGGCGCAGCAAAGGCTTGCCAAGCAGGATGAGCTTAATAATAGGCTTGTAAATCAGCATGGTTAATCCTCAAAAGATTCAAGGAATTCGTCGGTATTATCCTCCATTTTTTGGTTACCCGTTAAGTTTGAGAATATGCGTTCCAGGCTTTCGTCATCACTTTGCCTTAACTCATCAAAGGATCCGTCAGCCACGATAGTGCCGTGGTTTATCAGGAGGATACGGTTGGACACCTTTTCAACAACATCCATCATATGGGAACAGTAGAAAATCGTTTTGCCTTCCTGCGCCAGTCTGTCGATAATGTTTTTTACTTTGATCACGGCATTGGCATCCAGCCCGGAAAGAGGTTCATCCAGGAAGATAATTTTAGGATCGTGCAACAGCCCTGATATCAGCAATACCTTTTGGCGCATACCCTTCGAAAAGGTATCCATACGGTCGTCTTTGTTGTCGGCCAGGTCGAAAAATGCAAGCAGACGTTCGGCTCGTTTAGCAATCTGTTTTTCCTTCATTTCATACAACTTGCCGATAAAATCCAGAAATTCCATGGGGGTCAGCACTTCGTACATCTCAGCCGCTTCCGGTACATAGCCAATATGCCTTTTTATCTGCAGTGTATCTTCTCGTAAGTTTTGCCCCAGGATTTCAACCTCTCCTTCAAACTCGGGAAGTAGACCGGTAAGTATTTTTACGGTGGTGGATTTTCCGGCGCCGTTGGGTCCAATATACCCGATTACCTGGCCGGGATAAACTTCCAGATTGATGCCTTTAAGTACTTCATTTTCGTCGTACGACTTTTTCAGATTTTTAATGAGAATGGCGGGAGAAGCTTGTTCCATAATATAGGTTGAAAAATTATTTCAAAGTATTAACTAGTATTTCTCTTGTATTATCGCAGATATTTTTGTGACTTATTCCAAAGTAAAATTAATACCGGTGATTTTTTTTTAGTATATACAATTTCAGTGACATTCTTAATTAAGCAAAATGAATTGATGTTGATATGAAAATAAGGACAGTCTTATCTGTTGTAATAGGCGTTGTATTGTTTTTCGGTTGTTCTCAGAAAAGTTCACCTACGGAAGATAGGAAAATTGGTCATATTTCAGCTGTCGACAGCCTTATTCAAAAAGAGATAAAATCCGATCATATTGCAGGTGCTGTTATACAGGTGAAGAAGGGCGACTCCGTCTTACACCGTGCCGCTTACGGCTATGCCAGTGAATATAGTTACACAATGCAGCGGCTCAAAGATCCCGAAAAAATGACTGTCGATCATCTTTTTGACCTGGCATCGCTTACCAAAGTCTGTGCCACCACTTTTGGTATTATGAAGCTGGTGGATGAAGGCAAAATCGCTATTGATGATCCTATTTATAAATACCTGCCCGAGTTTAACAAAGGAGAAAAGGCTCAGATCACTATCCGCAATTTACTAACCCATACCGCCGGACTTTATCAATGGAAACCAACCTATTATTTCGCTTCGAATCCCCGGGAACGTTACCAATATATTGCACAATTACCCTTAAAATGGAAGGTGGGAGAAGGGCGTCACTACAGTGACCTGGGATTTATGTTGTTGGGTGATATCATCAAACGGGTATCGGGCCAAAGGCTGGATCATTTTGTAAGCCAAAAAATTTACGAGCCGTTGGATTTAAAGTATACGGTGTTTAATCCGTTGAAAAAAGGTTTCAAGAAGATAGCCGCAACTTCGCACGGAAATCCTTTTGAGAAGCATATGGTTCACGACGATGATTTCGGCTATAAAGTGAATGTGGATCCCCAATCATGGGATGGCTGGCGCCAATATACATTGCAAGGGGAGGTCAATGACGGCAATGCGTGGTATGCCAATGGCGGGGTAGCCGGTCACGCTGGTCTTTTTTCTACGGTTAGAGACCTGCAAGGGCTGGTTGATTTATTACTTCATGCCGGGCACTTTGAAGGCAAGCAAATTATTTCTTCAGCCGTCATCGACACATTTCTGACAAAGGATACTTACGGCAATGGACTCGGTTGGGCAATGGATCCCGATATTATTTGTGCCAAAGGAGCTCCAGCCGGGAGTTTCGGACATACGGGATTTACCGGCACCAATATTGTAGCAGTACCACAGGATTCATTGTCAATCATTTTGCTTACGAACCGCCAAAATGTAGGACCACAAAAAAATGGTTACTATTTTGATTTGGGGCCTTTGCGACAAGCTATTTTTGATGCCATATACAAGAGGACTGAAGATTAGTCTTCAGTAGGTTGATTGGGATAGTATTTGAATTGCCAGAACCAGGAACTGAATTTACGTCCTTCGATGTCAATGAGGAAATCATATGCCGAGGCATGGGAATCGGTCTCGAAAAATATTAATCCGCGGATGGAGTCACCCGGCCAAAGATCGGTTGTACGTAATGCATCCTGTTGCCAGATTTCACGTCGATTTTTCAAGCCTACTTGATTAGCATGATATTGCTGCCGGTCGACAGCATGATCTACATTATTACGATGAATCTGCCGGCTGGCTTTCCGGCGCTCTTCATCGTTATCGGCAGTAACGCCTTGGGTAACGGCTATCCCCTGCATCGCCACAAAGAATAGGTCGTCGGTTTTTTTGTTGGCTTCTTGTTGAGAAATGGCGAGATCGATGTTGAGCATCTTCTCTTCGGGGTCTTTGGCCCATCTCGTGGCAATAGGTTGAACGCTCGAATCGGCATTTACCCCTTCAAAAGCCTCATATTTAAAATCTTTGGGATTCACCCTGATAATTTGATTGGTATTGTTGTCGACTTCCACATCCATTGAAAAGATTCCGGAGTAGTGTTTGTAATAGCTCATAACCACTTGCACGCTATCATTTTGCAATGTGATATACTGCACTCCCTTGTGATAGGTTATATTTTTTTCAGCAGCACGTGATTTCAACCTATAAACCGGTTCCGGTGCACAGGCTTGCAATAGAAATAGAACACCACCTAGGATGAAAGTCAAACGTTTCATATCAATACGTTATTTGTGAATGTTTCCAGAAACGTATTGAAATCGGTGAAAGGATGCTATGACATGATCATGTGAAAAAAATGTCCTGGCTGTAAGAAGCATCGCATATTAATGTGAATTTCACTGCTTTCAACAAATATACTGGCTCAGGTGACCGTTGGCTGAGAAGAAACGGATATTATGGTTTGATCTTAAATTTTATTCAAAAACTAATATTATGAGAAAAATCAGCCTCATTACAGCGGTCTTGTTTTTAGTATCTTGCCAGAGCGAACCGGGTCTAATGGGTCCACAGGGGCCGGAGGGGCCTCCGGGTCCGGTAGGGCAGGCATTTGAAGTGCAAACCGACTTCAGTTCATCGAATAATTATAGTAATATCATTGCCTTTCCTGATAATATTCAGGTGTTAGAGAGTGATATTGTCGTTGTGTATTTGCTTTGGGAAGTTGATCAGAACACGGGCAACGATGTATGGCAACCATTACCGGTATCTGTATTTTTTGATGACGGGGAATTACAATATGCATTCGATCATACCTTAGCAGATGTGGAACTGTTTTTGACAGGTGATAAAGATCTAAATACCTTGGGCAGTGGATTTACAAAAGATCAGGTTTTTAGAGTGGTAATTCTGCCTGTCGATTATGTGACGTCCAACAAGGTTAATCTCAGTAATATGGAAGATGTAATGAAGACAGTAGATCCGGCTTCCGTAAATCGTATTAAAATAGCTCACTGAATCATAACCGGCGGAATTCCGCCGGTTCTTTTTTACGAATCATAATTCAGGTTAGGACCTAGCCATCTTTCTATCTCTTCAACGCTCATGCCTTTACGTTTGGCATAATCTTTAATTTGGTCTTTCTCAAAGTTACCTACATTAAAATAGGTAGATTCGGGATGTGCAAAATAGAGTCCGCTGACAGAAGCCGCGGGATGCATGGCAAAATGTTCTGTTAGTGTAATACCTGCCTCGGATTCGGCATCCAGCAGGTCAAACAGAATACGTTTTTCGGTATGATCGGGCTGGGCGGGATAACCCGGCGCGGGACGGATGCCATCATACTGCTCCTTGATAAGTTCTTTATTCGTTAAATCTTCATCGGGAGCGTAACCCCAGAGCTGTTTTCTAACTTTTTCATGCAGCAGTTCGGTAAAAGCTTCGGCCAGCCGGTCTGCGAGGGCTTTTGTTAGAATGGCATTATAATCGTCGTGATCATCTTCAAATTGTTTGACCAACTCGGGGGCACCGATTCCTGTCGTTACTGCAAATCCGCCAAAATAATCGGCGATTCCGGATTCTTTTGGAGCCACAAAATCAGAAAGTGACTTATTCGGTTGGCCGCGACGTTTTTTTGACTGCTGACGCAGCATATGAAAAGTAGTGAGAACTTCTTCTCGGCTGTCATCCGTATATAGTTCAACATCATCACCAACGGCATTGGCGGGGTAGAGGCCCAGCACGGCCCGTGCTTTCAGTAGCTGCTGATCAATGATTCTGTCGAGTAATTGGTTGGCGTCATCAAAAAGTTTCTGTGCTTCTTCGCCGTATTTTTCATCTTCTAACACATCGGGAAACTTTCCCTTCATCTGCCAGGCTATGAAAAACGGTCCCCAGTCAATGTAATTGCGGATTTCGGCCAACGGGTAATTATCGAAGACCTGTTTGCCCAGCTGATTGGGTTTTACGATTTCTGACGACTGCCAATCAATTTGCATCGCATTTTCGCGGGCCTTTTCCAGCGAAAGATAGGTCTTGCGATTGGACCGCCCTTCGTGTTGCTTGCGAAGCTTCAGGTATTCCTGCTTCTTTTTCTTGACAAACTCACTTCTTAACGTTTTGGAAACCAAATTACTGGTTACCGATACACTTCGGGATGCATCCAGCACGTGCACAACCGGCTGATCGTACATTGGCTCGATTTTAACCGCCGTATGCATTCGGGATGTGGTTGCCCCCCCAATCAACAACGGCTGCTGGAAGTGCTCGCGTTTGAGCTCCTTTGCCACGTGCACCATCTCGTCCAGCGAAGGTGTAATAAGTCCGCTCAGACCAATAATATCAACATTATTTTGGCGGGCCTCCTCCAGAATTTTATCGGCCGGTACCATAACACCGAGATCAATCACATCAAAATTATTACATCTGAGCACGACCGCGACAATATTTTTTCCAATATCATGGACATCCCCCTTGACCGTTGCCAGTAACACTTTGGCCTTGGGTTCACTGTTCTTATTTTTTTCTTTTTCTTTCTCTATAAAAGGCACCAGGTGCGCAACCCCTTTCTTCATAACGCGCGCACTTTTTACCACCTGTGGTAGAAACATCTTGCCGGATCCAAACAGATCACCGACCACATTCATGCCGTCCATCATTGGTCCTTCGATCACTTCGATGGGGTGATCATATTTCTGGCGTGCTTCTTCCACATCATCAACAATGTAATCGACAATGCCCTTGACCAGCGCATGCTTGATACGTTCTTCAACTGAGTTTTCTCGCCACTCTTGCGCTTTTTCAGCAACTTCGGTTTTGTCATCCTTGATCTGTTCGGCATAATCCACCAGCCGCTCAGTGGCATCATCCCGGCGATTAAGCAGCACATCTTCCACAAGTTCGCGAAGCTTTTCGGGAATTTCTTCGTAGACTTCAAGCTGTCCCGCATTAACAATAGCCATATCAAGCCCCGCCTGAATGGCGTGATACAAGAAAGCCGAATGCATGGCTTCGCGCACCTTGTTATTGCCACGGAAAGAAAACGAGATGTTGCTGAGCCCTCCGCTGACTTTGGCCAACGGCAGGTTTTCTTTTATCCATTTTGTTGCTTTGATGAAATCAACGGCGTAGTTGTTGTGTTCTTCGATGCCGGTGGCAACCGTCAGGATATTAGGGTCGAGAATAATATCCTGCGGTGGAAAACCTACTTCTTCGGTGAGGATATCATATGCCCGCTTACAGATTTCAATGCGTCGTTCGTAGTTGTCGGCCTGCCCTTTTTCGTCGAAGGCCATGACTACGGCGGCCGCTCCGAAATTCAGGATTTCGCGGGCTTGTTCTTTGAAATTCGCTTCCCCTTCCTTAAGGCTGATGGAATTAACCACACACTTGCCTTGCGCAGCTTTTAGTCCCTCTTTCTGCACCGACCATTTTGAAGAGTCGATCATAATAGGAACGCGCGAAATGTCAGGTTCACCGGCCAGCATCTGCATGAAATCCACCATCACTTCTTCGGATTCAAGCATGCCCTCATCCATATTGATGTCAATAATCTGGGCCCCGTTTTCTACCTGTTGGCGGGCTACCGAAAGCGCCTCTTCATACTCTTCATTTTTAATCAGTCGCTTGAACTTTCGTGACCCGGTCACATTGGTTCGCTCACCGATATTTACAAAGTTTGTATCCGGGCGAACGACCAACGGTTCGAGTCCGCTAAGCCGGAGATAAGGTTCCTGCTCGGGAATTCTTCTGGGGCTGCATTCCGATGCCGCTTCAGCAATTGCCTTAATATGTTCCGGTGTTGTGCCACAGCAACCGCCCACGATATTAACAAAATCAGATTCGGCATAATCGCGTAGTTGATCCGCCATAAATTCGGGTGTCTCATTGTATTCACCCATTTCATCGGGCAGCCCGGCATTGGGATACAGGCTGGTATGGCAAGTGGCGATATTGGCCAGTTCTTCGATGTAGGGCCGCATCTGTTTGGATCCCAGCGAGCAGTTTAATCCCACACTTAACAAATTCTTCGTGTGTGAAACGGAAATCCAGAACGCTTCAGTCGTTTGCCCGGAAAGAGTACGACCGCTTTGATCAACAATAGTGCCCGATATCATGACGGGAAGCTGCTTGCCGGTTTCTTCTCCA